>JGI24695J34938_10000004_pt1 | contig 163071 bp, 125 predicted proteins | sample TergutCo191P3_FD_34938 | JGI IMG/M metagenome (IMG submission 34938)
ATAACCATACCCGGCGCGGGAAATTTGACTTATAGCGGAAGAACATTCGGAGGCTGGAACACACAGGCTAATGGAGATGGAACCAATTACAACGCTGGAGCAGCATATACTGTTAATGGAGATATTACTTTTTACGCAAAATGGAACATTGACGCTATTGAAACCGGAGTAGTTTTCAATGTGTCAACAACACTTGAATTTACCTCGGCTCTTTCTTCAATACAAAGCAGTTCGCAGGATAATTTTACAATCAATGTAACATCTGACATGAGCCTGGCTCCCCAAAGTTTAACATCAACGTCTTACGCGAATAAAACAATCACAATAAAAGGCAATAACTCATCACGTAAAATTAATCTTTCGAGTAACGGCTCTCTTTTTACTGCTGGAGCAAATGTTGAACTGGTACTGGAAGATATTTTGTTGGAGGGGAGGAATGATAATAACGCATCGCTAGTAAAAGTTAACTCAACTGGAAAGCTGGTTTTGAATAACGGCGGGAAAGTTACGGGGAATACATTTAATACTTCGGTAACTAATACTGGCGGTGCTGGTATTTTTATAGATGAAGGAACTCTTGAAATTGCCGGAGGAGAAGTATCAGGGAATAAGGTGAATGGGACAATCAGAGGAAATGTATTTGGAGGAGGTATTTACGCAGTTAATAACAGCAACATCTTGATGAGTAATGGAGCGATAAGAAATAATATCTGTACCAATGTCGCATCAGGTGATGGTGTCAATGCTAATGGAGGAGGTATTTCAATTCGAAATAATAGCTATTTTGAGATGATAAATGGAATTATTGAAAACAATAATTTGTTTAGTCAATCAACAAGTATGGCTGGTTCCGTACATGGCGGTGGAGTTTTTATTTATGAATCATCATCATTTATTTTATTAAATGGAAAAATTAGAAATAATATTATCAGTGCAATATCCAGTAACAATTATGGTGGTGCGGTTGGTGGCGGCGTACTTGTTGATGGTAGTTTTATTATGAGCGGCGGGGTTATTAGCGGAAATAGTGTTACTCATTCAATAAATCCTAATAAAGGTTATGGTACTAATGGAATATACCTTGATGGTGCTTATGCAGGAGGTGTAGCTCCATGGAAGTGGAACGTAATTGTCAACTTCGTTAAAACAGGAGGTATTATTTACGGTAATGATGTTACAGGTAATGATGAAGATGGGTATCAGCTTAAAAACACAGCACAAAATGATAATAGCGGACGTGGCAGTGGACACGCAGTTTACTTTGCAAATGATTTAGGTAACTCAAATCCAAGACGCAACACCACATCCTACGCAAACAATAACATGGACTCAAGTAAATCCGGTTCTGCGGGCGGCTGGGAGTAAAGATAAACATTGTAGCGCAAATGTATTTGATCACTTTTTTATTTTGTGTTGTTATAGCTGTTAATGTGCGGCTTATACAGCACGGATGACAGTTTATAGAAATTTAATATTAGCGTTTACGCAGCCCGCGTTTAATATGTGGTATGTTTTTAAGAATTCCTTGTCTTGCAAAACGAAATTTAGCCTGTCATTTAAAGGATTTAACCGCTCCATGATTATATGATAATAAGGATTTAAAATATTATCAAGGAAAAAGCTGTGATAATATCTCAGCACTTGAACAGCAATAGTTGATATATTAAAATACAATATGCGTTTATCAGATGAAACAATTAAAGATGTAATTTTCTGGGACAAAGCGAATATTTCACTTCCAGGATTTGATCGCAAGGCGATGATCGCCGCGACAGGCAAGACTCCCCGGTGGATTCATTTTGGAGCGGGGAATATTTTCCGCGCTTTCCCGGCATCTCTTGCACAGAGCCTTTTAGAAATGGGAATTGAAACAACAGGCATTGTAGTTGCGGAAGGTTATGACGGGGAAATAATAGATAAATGTTTTTTACCATTCGATAATTTATGTATACTGGTTACGCTAAAATCAGGCGGAACAACGGATAAAAAAGTAATCGCTTCTGTCGCTTCATCATTGAGGACGGATAAAAATTGGGCGGAATTAAGGAAAATTTTTATAAATCCTTCCCTGCAGATGGCGAGTTTTACAATTACGGAAAAAGGATACAATCTTACAGGCAAAAACGGGTCGCTGTTGGCTGACATCAAAGAGGATATTAATTCAGGTCCAGGGGAACCGAATAGTTATCTGGGCCGAATTGCCGCCCTATGCCATGAGCGTTATGTAAATGGGGCTTACCCTCTCGCTTTGGTAAGCATGGACAATTGTTCGCATAACGGCGATAAGCTTTTTGCCGCCATGGAAACATTCGCAAAAGGCTGGACTGAAAAAAACATAACGGACGCGGGTTTTTTAAACTATATCCGCAACCGCAAAAAAGTATCATTTCCGTGGACAATGATTGATAAAATTACGCCGCGGCCGGATGAAAGCGTAAGAAAAATGTTAAACGAAACCGGCATTGAGGACATGCAGGACATTGTTACGGAGAAAAACACATATATCGCTCCTTATGTAAACGCTGAAGAAACACAGTACCTTGTAATGGAAGACGCTTTTCCAAACGGCAGACCCGCATTGGATAAAGCAGGCGTGCTTTTTACAGACAGGGAGACAGTAGACAAGGTTGAAAAAATGAAAGTCGGCACATGCCTTAACCCTCTGCATACAGCTCTCGCCGTTTTTGGATGTCTGCTTGGATTTAAAAGGATCAGCGATGAAATGAAAGATCCTGATTTACTGAAACTTGCCGAAGGAATAGGCCGCCGCGAGGGTATGCCTGTTGTAATTGATCCAGGGATTATAGAGCCTGATAAATTTCTTGATCAGGTAATAAATGTGCGTCTTGTAAATCCTTTTTTACCTGATACACCGCAGCGAATAGCGACAGATACATCGCAAAAAATTCCGGCGCGTTTTGGCGGAACCCTAATTGCCTATAAAGAGAGCGGAAAAATTTTACAGGATTTAAAATTGATTCCTTTGGTTTTCGCGGGCTGGCTTCGTTATCTTTTGGGTTATGATGACGAAGGAAACCCAATGAATGTGAGTCCGGATCCTTTATATGAAAATTTAAAAGCCGGTCTTGATGGAATTATTTTCGGGCAAATCATTATTGAAAAAACTTTTATTCACAGTAAACTTAAACCTTTGCTTTCCAATTCTTCCCTGTTCGGCCTTGATCTTTACGAAGCCGGTCTCGCAGAAAAGGTAGAAAATTACTTTTCTATGATGATATCAGATCGCGGAGCGGTAAGAAAAATTCTGTCAATAATTGTTAATGAGTAATAAGTTATATACTAATCCCGCGGGAACTTCTTTTTACTGTAAATTTCCTAAACACCCAATCTGTTCTTTCTCATTATCTCGCCTGTAGTTTGCACAGTAACGGCATTATAATCCGGCAGCGGGAGGATGCGTTCATGAATTGTGTCGATGATCCAGTCAATCTGCGGGAAGTAGAGGTGTTCCACCTCGGCGGCCGGGGTGATCCAGTTGCGGCTTCCTACAACAGACACAGGTGCGTCAAGATGATCAAACGCTAGAGTCTGAATATTACTCGCAACTGTATGAAGGAAAGAGCCGCGCTCGCACGAGTCGCTTGCGAGCAGAAGCTTTCCTGTCTTCTTTACAGATTCAACTATCATTTCGTAATTCAGCGGATTTATAAAACGCAGATCAATTACTTCTGCGGAAAGATTGAACTGGTTTTCAAGCCTTTTCGCCGCTTCAATTGCAGGATAGAGAGTCGCGCCGATTGTAGCGATTGTTAAATCATTTCCCTGTTTGCGTATAACGGGTTCTCCTTCAGGCACTTCGTAATACCCCTGAGGAACGCCGTCCTTTTCAAATTGTTCACTGATGTCGTAAAGAAGCTGGCTTTCATAAAATATAACGGGATCAGTGCCGCGCAGGGCCAGATTTAACATGCCTTTCGCGTCGTATGGAGTGGCGGGGAAGTATGATTTTAAACCCGGAATGTGAGCGGTTATAGCCGACCAGTCCTGGCTGTGCTGTGCTCCGTATTTATTACCTACAGAAACGCGCACTACAAGCGGCATTTTTAAAAGCCCCGCTGACATTGCCTGCCACTTGGAAGCCTGGTTAAATATTTCGTCTCCGGCTCTTCCCATAAAATCGCAGTACATCAGTTCCACTACGGCCCTACCTCCCGATAGCGCGTAACCGACGCCTGAGCCGACTATAGCCCCTTCGGATATCGGACTGTTGAAGAGCCTGTTATACGGAAGAAGTTCGGAAAGCCCTCGGTAGACGGCGAACGCGCCGCCCCAGTCGCGGTTTTCTTCGCCCCATGCTGCCATTGTCGGGTCGATTGTAAAGCGGTGAAGCAGCGCCTCAAACAGCGCGTCACGGTACTGGAACGCCCTGTTCCTGGATACCGGTTTTCCTTCCGCGTCGAAACCATAGCGGAGCCTGTCAGCGAGAGCTTTAACCCTTGGATTATCTGCAACTGGCTGCGCCAGCTCCGCTTCGCGGCTGTCAAGTTTTTCAGCCCTGCCGTTTGAATACATAACAGATTCTATAAACGCTCCGCCGCAGCGCGCGGAGATTTCATCGTTAACCGCAAGTTTTACAACTTCAGTCAGCCTGATTTTTATTGTTTCACGTAACGCGTCAAGTTCTGATTTGCCTGCTGCTTTATTCTCGACAAGATACGCGCCGTATTCCTGGATTGAGTCCGCTTCCTGCCAGAGTTTTATTTCTTCGGGCGTCCTGTAACTTGAAGCGTCGGAAGGGGAGTGGCCTGAAATCCGGTAGGTAAGAGTGTCAAGAAGCGCCGGTCCTTTCCCTTCAAGAAGTATGGCCTTCTTCCGGCTAATCGCGTCTGCTACAGCAAGCGGATTGTAGCCGTCCACCCGTTCTGAATGCATATTGTCAGGGTTAACGCCAGCGCCTACGCGCGCCATAATGCCGTACCCCATCGTTTCTCCGGAAGTCTGTCCGCCCATGCCGTAAAAATTGTTAAAGAAATTAAAGAGAATTGGAGGCGCTCCTCCGGCTTCTTTGGACCAAAGATTACGGTACTGATCCATTGCGCTTAACATCATCGCTTCCCACACGGGACCGCAGCCCATGGAAGCGTCGCCGATATTAGCGATTACAATGCCCGGTTTGCGGTTTATGCGCTTGTAAAGAGCGCTGCCTGCTGCTATGTCCGCCGAGCCTCCTACAATGGCGTTATTTGGCATGGAGCCAAAGGGCGTGAAAAATGCGTGCATGGAACCGCCAAGCCCCCGGTTAAATCCCGCCCTTCGGGCGAATATTTCACCTAATGTTCCGTACAGAACAAAATTTTCACCCAGATCGCGCATGGTTTTATGGGGAATCTTTTCGGCGATACTGAGCGTTTCGCCGTCAAGGTAACTTTTCATTACAGCTTCAAGGCGCTTCTGCCCGTAGGCGCTCTGCGTATATTGCCATAAAGCCGAGAAACATTTGGCTATTATTTCGCCGTGACTACGATGGCTGCCGAAAATGTAATCATCTATGGTCAGGTTAACGCACTGTCCGACCGCTGACGCTTCCTGTCCCATGGAAAGATGAGCAGGTCCTTTATGGTGATAATTTATACCGTTCCATGTCCCCTGAGTTTTAAAGGAATTCAGCATGGATTCAAATTCGCGGATTACAGACATGTCGTACCAAATCTGAATGAGCCTCTCTTTTCCGTAAAGCTCAACCTCTTTTTTAAAATCAGGTTTATACTGATTAACCGGTATGTCCTTTATTTTTAGCATCTGCGGCTTACGCACTTCTTTTGGATCAATTAATATTGATTTAGGCATTTAATTCTCCTTGAATATTTAAATATTTTTCAGTAAAACTTTCATATAACATTTATTTTTATTTCCTTTTTTTTTCACATTTCCCAGACAACATCGCGGATAAGTTCGCTTACTGTAGGATGCGGGAAGATTAACTGTTTTACTTCGTCAATGCGGAATTCCTGCTCAATGAGGGCCGCGCCTCCCCATATAAACTCAGGCGCGTAAGCGCCAACGGCGTGTATGCCCAAAATGCGGCGGTTAAAAGCGTCGGCTATTACCTTAACCGCTCCGGTTCCCGAAAAGGTATTTTCCGCTGCAAAGCGGCCTGATAATTTCATTGGCAGGTTTGCTTTAATTATTTCAATACCTTTGACCGCGGCTTCCTGTTCCGTAATGCCCACTCCAGCGGCTTCCGTGATTCCGTAAACCGCCCAGGGTATCGCGTTGTAGCGCATCCTGTCCTGGGTTACGTGATAATTTTTTTCACCGGGATTTAATGTCTGAAGAATGTCAGATGACGCGACTTCACCCATGCGGTACGCGCTGTGCGCAAGAAGGCTTTTTCCAGTAACATCGCCTGCGGCCCAGATACGGGGAATATTAGTCCTCATCCTGTCATCAACCGCGACGCCTTTCACGCTTGTATCAATGCCAGCCGTTTTCGCTCCCCATGTATCGGTGACAGGGCGGCGGCCTGCCGCCACCAGAACAAGATCGGCTTCCTGTTTTTCCAGTTTTTTTTCTTTAGTCGTGAAAAAAACATCAGCGCCGTCAATTTTCTCTACTTTGCATCCAAGCTTAAAATTAACGTCCCTTAATGAGCGGCGCAGGACAGGTGAATGTTCCTTGTCCATAAAAGGAATAATTTCGTCCATCAGTTCAATAACTGTCACCTGGCAGCCCAGCGCTGAAAACAGACCCGCAAACTCAATGCCGATAACTCCGCCGCCGATGATTGTCAGCCACTTTGGCAGATTTTCTGTCGCAAGCAAAACAGATGAATCTGATGCGAAAGGATTGTCTTTAGCCCCTGGAATCGGCGGGATTAACGGAACAGAGCCCGCGCAGACAAGAACTGTTTTTCCCTTATACTCAGATGTTTGTCCGTCATGTGAAACCGATTTTACTACAGCGGGTTTTTCACCCGAAGGCGGCGCGATAATTTCTCCCCTTCCGTTAATTGTTTCAACGCCGAAGCGTTTCATTTTCCCTTCAATTCCGCCGCGGAGTTTTGTAACTACTTCTGTTTTCCAGTTCTGAATGGCGTTCCAGTCATATGTTACCCGCTGAACCTTTACGCCGAATTTTTCCATTTCTTTGGCGTGAACATAAAGTTTCACGGAGTTAAGCAATGTCTTTGTTGGAATACAACCGGCGTTAAGGCATGTTCCGCCCAATTGATGTTCCTCGATTAATAAAACTTTTTTCTTTGAATGACCAAGACGTTCCGCCGCCATATACCCGGCAGGCCCTCCGCCAATAATTATTGTATCAAACATATATACTCCTGAAACAAAACATCGAATTAATATACGCTCATTTTAATCATCCTGCCGCCAGCAGCAGATCTATATCCTTAACTGCGTCGCATAACGCTTTCAGGAAACGCGCGGCCGGAGCGCCGTCTACCGCCTGATGATCAATTGTAAGACTGAAGCCGATATGAGGCTCAAAAACTGCATTGCAGCAGCCGCAATCGCCATTATCATTTTCCGCGGCGACGGGTTTCAGTTCAATGCCGCAAACGCCAAGGATGGCGACTTCGGGTACGTTAAGCACCGGAGTAAAACCTGTTATGCCAAGGCTGCCAAGGTTAGAGACTGAAAAGGTAGAGCCTGAAATTTCTTCAGGTTTCGCGGAGCCGTTCTGGCATGATAACGAGAGCCTTTTTGCCTCTGCTGAAATCTGAACCAGCGAAAGCTGGTTTGCATTGCGTATAACGGGAACCATTAAACCGCGCGGGGTGTCAACAGCCATCCCAAGATGAACATTGCTGAAAGTTTTTATTTTATCGCCTGTTTTATGGGAGTTCATATAGCTGTAACGCGTTAAAACGCGCGAAACGGCGAAGAGGATCAGATCGTTCACAGTAATTTTGCATAAAACCGGTTCAGAGAACAGACTGTATGAAGCCTTTATTCTCTCCCGCAATTCATTGAGCCTTAAAACAGAAGCCGATGCGTTTAACGTAAACTGCGCGGTTTCAGAGAGTGATTTATGCATGCGGTCAGATATGATCTTTCGGATTCCTGTAACGGGAACTTCAGTAAACGGAGCGCTGGAAACGGGAAGCGGGGGAGGGGGAGATGCAGGTTTTTTAATAATATCTTCCGCTGTTACCTTTCCTACAAAACCTGTGCCTTTTTGAGGAATTGTTCCGTCCGCCGCTTTAGCGGCTGCAGTGAGCGCCGGCCTGTTCTCAATGGCGGCTAACACATCGCGCTCCATTATTCTTCCCGCAGGGCCTGAACCCTGTAGTGCTTCTTTTGGCACAGCTTCCTTGTCCGCCAGATTTTTCGCCCTTGGGGAAATAGTCTGCGTGTTGGGAGCGGGAGGCTGTGTTTGCAGAACAGGGATTGATGTATTGTGAACTTGCGGCCTGGAACCTGGAGCCGGGACAGCGGAAGCGAGGGATTGAATACCCGGAGTATCATTTTTGGTTTGCGTCAGGTTTTCTCGCTTGATACCAGGCTCTATGCTTGCGGTTTTCGGCTCCCTGTTATCCAATCCCAGTTTCCAATTTTCACCTTCTTCTCCAATAACAGCAATTGGTTCCAAAACAGGTACATCATCGCCTGCCGGATGCAGAATTTTTAAAATTTTCCCGGACGCTCCGGCTGGAATTTCAAAAGAAGCCTTGTCTGTTTCAACTTCACATACTACGGTCTCCGATGACACGCTTTCGCCTTCATTTACTTTCCAGTCTGTAATGATACAGGATTCAACTGTGTTACCCTGACGGGGCATAATTAAAACATGCATAGTATCTCCTTTTGGTTTTATGCTTTATTTATTTTTATTCCTGCTTCAAGCAGGTCCTTTTCAGCATTATTCTCAAGATCATTATCTGTTAAAATAATATTCATAGCGGATAACGGCAGTACATTTGCAAAACCTGTTTTGCCGTACTTGCTGGAATCTGCGACCAGAATTGTTGTATGCGCGTGCGCTTTCATCGCCTTTACAATTTCAGCGCCTTCCATAAGGTGAGTTGTCATTCCGCGTTCAAGAGAAAATCCGTCTGTGCCGACAAAGGCAAGGCGCACATTGAGACGCTCAATTGTTTCAAGAGCGATAGGCCCTACAAGCGATTCTGTAGACCTTCTGAACTCGCCGCCTGTCATCGTTATCTGCAGATGCGGATACATTCTGGCGTAGGAAAACACAAGCGTCGAATTTGTTACAATATGAATGTCTCGCTTTTCGGCAAGATAACGCGCAATTAAAGCGGTTGTAGTTCCCGCTTCAATCATAATGACATCGCCGTCCTCTACAAGTTTTGCCGCGGCTTTCGCGATTGCGTTTTTCCGTTCCGGAAACACCTTTTGTCTTTCAAGAATATTTCTGTGAATTGCAGCGGCGGCCCCTCCCCATTTCCTGTTTATCCAGCCCTTGTCTTCAAGCCCTTTTAAATCTCCCCTGATCGTTACTTCAGAAAGCCCTAAATCACGCGCCAGCTCTCCGACAGAAACCGAGCCTTCAGAAGACAGGCGGTCAAGGATTAAACGTTCACGATCACGAAGCTCTATGCTCAATTTCAAAATTCCTTTTGATTGAGGCTGCTCCAAAATTATTTAAAGTTTTAGAATAGCCTCAATTTACTTTCGATTTCCTTTCAATTATATATTGTATATAAATATATGGCAAGTGTTTTATTATACTTGCGAAAGGATTTTAAATCAGATACTATATAGGCATGATTGATTTTCCTGAAGCGATAAACAATCCATACATTGATATGAATGAGCGGCTTACCGCTTTACGTTCTTTTCATCAAACAGAACAATTAAATGGCAATTTTCCAAAAAAAAGTGAAGAAATTAACAATCATATCCATACTGTTTACAGTTTCAGTCCATATACTCCCTCCATGGCAGCGCTTCAGGCGAGAAAATCAGGGCTTGCCGCAGCAGGCTCTGTTGACCATGATTCTATCGGCGCTGCGATGGAAATGCTCGAAGCATGCGCGATTTTAGGCATTGGCAGCTGTGTTGGTTTTGAAGTACGGGTCAGTTTCAGGAAAGGCGCGGATGGAAAAACATGTCCGTTCGCTGACAGAAAAATCAATAACCCAGATTCGCGCGGGATCGCTTATATGACAGTCCAGGGAGTGCCGCGCAAGGCTATTGTACGCTCACAGGAATTTCTTTCGCCAATCAGGGAGCAGAGGCTTAAACGGACAGAGGCGATGACAGTTTCAGCTAACGTATTGCTGAAGGAAGCCGGATTTAATGAGATTGATTTTCAGCGTGATATATGTCTCAAATCCAAATACGCGCAGGGCGGAGGAATAACAGAACGACATCTTCTCGCTTCCGCCGCACGTATAATAATTGATAAATACGGCAAAGGACAGGAACTGGTTTTGGCGCTTAAAACCAAATTGGGAATTATTGTTCCTGTGAAAATTGAAGTATTACTTTCTCAGGCGGATAATCCTCATTACCTGTTTGATCTATTAGGGATTTTAAAACAGGATTTTTTACCAAAAATTTTTATACAGCCCGATGAAAAAGAATGCGTTCCGGCGCAAGAAATAGTATCATTTGCAGAATCATCAGGAGCTATTTCATCTTACGCCTATCTGGGCGATGTAGGGGAATCCCCGACAGGCGATAAGCGGGCGGAAAAATATGAAGATGATTACATCGAAGAACTGTTCGCGGAACTGGCTCGCCTTAAATACAGAGCTGTAACATATATGCCTCCGCGAAACACGCGTGAGCAGTTAAAAAATGTTCAGCGGCTTTGCCGTGAAATGGGTTTTATGGAAATTACAGGCGTTGATATAAACACTTCGCGTCAGTCTTTTAACTGTCCTGAAGTTCTGCAGAATGAATTCCGTCATCTGCTTGACACAACATGGGCGCTGATTGCCCACGAGCGCCTGACCACAGTTGATAAACGTTTCAGCCTTTTTTCAGATGAAAATCCGTTAGCTGCCATTAATCTGAAAGAGCGGCTAACGTTATACGCAAATTTAGGAAAAAGGCTTAACCTGAATAATCCGCAGGAGTCGGCCTGTGAAATGGCCGCTGAAATCGATAAAGGGAGATTTATATGATAGTTGATTATACTGCAGCTTTAATCAGAGGGTTTTATATTGATTTAACGGGAAGACCGCAGACAGTAGTAACAGAGGAATGGCCCTCTTCAGCGCCGGAAAACGCGCTGAAACTTGAAATGAATCCTGAAGAAAACGGGAAGTTTTTCGCTGATTTTATGCGTAATAAATATGAAGACTGGAAAAAGTCATTCGCCTGCGGCGCAGGCGAGGGCAGGGTATTGCTCCCATCCTGCGCCGCATTGACAGATAACGGTAAAACAAAAGCTCTGTTCTGGATTGACAATGACATTGATTCTGCGCGTAAACGGCAGGCGGAAAGAGACGATACACCAAGAATGGAAACACCGGATTCGCCTGGAGATGTTATAAGTGCGGAAGAACGCGCCTACCTTTTTAAAAACCGCATCGCCCTAGTTACAGGAGGCGCGCAGGGGATAGGGGAGGAAATAGTGCGAAACCTTACAGCTATGGGAGCTTTGGTTTTTATCGCAGACCTGAACCTTGAAGGAGCGCAGAGACTTACCGCTATTGTCAATGAAAATGAAAAACGAACCGCCGCTTTGGCATTGCAGGCGGATGTATCAAGCGAAGAATCCGTTCAGTTAATGTTTAGCTCTGTATTACAGCTAACAGGCGGCATTGACCTTTGCATAAGCAATGCCGGAGTGCTTAAGGCTGGCAGCGTGCTTGATCAGGAACTTTCTGATTTTAAATTTGTTACGGATATTAATTACACAGGTTTTTTTATCATCAGTAAATTCGCAGGCCGCCTTTTACGCTCCATGCGCTATTCAGCTCCGCGCTGGAGTACTGATATAATTCAGATTAACTCGAAATCGGGACTGGAAGGTTCCAATAAAAACGGCGCTTATGCCGGAGGTAAATTCGGAAGCCTGGGTCTTGTAGCAAGTTTTGCGATGGAACTGGTAGAATACGGAATTAAAGTAAACGCTGTATGTCCCGGAAATTTTCTTGACGGTCCTCTGTGGTCCGATCCGGAAAAAGGCCTTTTTGTTCAGTACTTAAAAACCGGAAAAGTTCCCGGCGCTAAAACAATTGCCGATGTCCGCACCTTTTACGAATCCAGAGTCCCGATGAAGCGCGGCTGTACAGGCAGGGATTTGGTACGCGCTATTTATTACATTGTTGAGCAGCAATACGAAACAGGCCAGGCCGTTCCTGTAACCGGCGGACAGATCATGCTGCATTAACGAAAAAAAAGAATACAGATTTACGAACAATTGCGGCCTAGAAGACTTGAACTTCCATGCCTCTCGGCACCAGCACCTCAAGCTGGCGTGTCTACCAGTTCCACCAAGGCCGCAATAGACTTCATAAGATTTTATAAAATATAGTGTCATATCAGTAAAAAATTGTCAAGTAAATATCAATTCATCAAAAAAAATTGTTGAATTAATTTTTAATTTTTTTTATTCACATCGGGATTTTCGTTTATTAATGAAATAATTTTATCCTGCATACATTAACTCTCCTTAACGGTAAAGATTATTAAAGCTATGAATTAATTTGTATACAAGACGAAGTTCGGGCATTTCACATTGGTTAGTATATGCAAATTTATGGTTTTTTGATAGGTTTTAAATGTGTTTGATAAACATTTTATTAAGTTGTTCCTTCTCTGTGCAGCGGGAGCGAATTTTCTGCTCAATACGATGTTTGTGTCCGGACATGGTTATTTATCGAATAACAAAAACCTTTTTATTCATACTATAATTGGAGTCTGTCAATTATTAGGCAGGTAAAGGATGATTAAGTGATAAACGATATAGCAAAAGAACTCGGCGTTTCCAAAACAACTATATCGAGAGCTATCAGCGGCAATGGACGCGTGTCAGAAAAAACCCGTAAACGCATATTAAAATATACTGCTGAAATTGGTTACATACCAAACGCCGCTGCGCGTAATCTCGCGACAACAAAAGCGAAAAATATCGCTTTCTCAATGCCCCTTAACAGGGATTCGATTAGATCAGATTATTTTCTGGAATGTTTGTTCGGAGTTAATAAAAAAGCGATAGAGGCCTCCTATGATGTTCTGATACTGGGGGATGAAATAGATACAATAAGCAGGGTAATTAACAGCCGTAAAGCAGACGGAATGGTGTTAACCAGAAATATTGGCGACACTGCCCTGGAAAAGCTTGCGCTGTCCGGTATTCCGATTGTTTTAACAGGTTCCACAAGCGTTCCGAATATTATTCAGGTAAGTTATGACGCGAAAGCCGCATTCAGTGATCTTACATTGCGTTTGATGGATATGTGGGAAGGGGATTTTGGGCTTATTGTTACAAGAAAAGAATTTCCTGCAAATCAAACGCGCGTTTCGGGTTTTTCACACGCCATTACAAAAAAAAACAGGACGACCTTCATTGAATATAACGCGGTAACGGAAGATGATGTGTACAGGGCGTTTCACAGAATGAATAATAACGGTATCCGCAATATTATTTGCGGTGATGACGCTGTCTGTTTAAATTTATTAAATATTATCAAAGGCGGCGGCAGATTCGAAAGTAAATTTGATCCAGGGAAAACAGGGCATGACAATATAAATATCGCGTCATTTCACTCAAGCCATTATCTGGAAACTTTTCATCCTGAAATACCAGTTGTCCAGCTTGATCCGGAAAAATTAGGTGACATCGCCTGTAAAATGCTGTTACTGAGCATCAATGGCTACGAAACTCCTGTAACGACGCTTTTGGATTATATAATCAGATTTTAATTCTGTTCGCTCAATATTGACCTTTTTCAGGAAAAATGTAAAAAAAAGCTTGACAAATCCGCTATTTTGGTTGTATCCTGTATTTAAGCGCAACCGCTTGCGCAGCCAAAATATCAGAGTGTTAAGGAGTGATTGATGCTTTTACGAAAGCAAAACAGTTTTTTTTCCGATTTAATCAAGAATAAAGCCTTCCTGATACTGCTGCTGCCTGCGATAATTTACATAGTTATTTTCGCGTACCTGCCAATGACAGGCATTATACTGGCGTTTAAAAGATATACTTATGCAGGGGGAATTTTCGGCAGTCCGTGGAATGGGTTAAGAAATTTTAATTTCTTTTTTAAATCCGGACATGCGTTAATCGTCACGAGAAATACTGTTTTATACAATCTTCTGTTTATCGTATTCAATACGATTTTGCAGGTAACAGTGGCAATACTGATTACCGAAGTCGGCGGCAGGTATTTCAAGAAAATTACGCAGACGATGATGTTCCTGCCGTACTTTATTTCCTGGGTAGTCGTGTCCGTAATCGCGTTCAATTTATTAAGCTACGATGTTGGTATCATTAATACGGTAGTCAAACATCTGGGAGGCGAGAAAATATCATTCTATTCTGAACAGAAATTCTGGCCGTTTATATTAACGTTTTTCCAGGCATGGAAAGGCGTAGGATACGGCTCAATAATTTATCTCGCGGCGATTATGGGAATTGACACCGAAATATATGAAGCCGCGCGGATTGACGGAGCGAATGTTTTTCAGCGGATTTTTAAGGTTACTATCCCTCAGTTAAGGCCGACAATAATTATTCTTTTCCTGCTGGCAATTGGCGGCATATTCAGGGGAAATTTTGATATGTTTTACAATCTTGTCGGAAGAAACGGATTGTTATACAGTGCGACAGATGTTATCGATACATTTACATTCCGCGCGCTAATGACAAACTCCGACTTTGGAATGTCGGCGGCTTCCGGTCTTTTCCAGTCCGTTTGCTGTTTCATCACAATCTTAATCGCCAATAAACTGATTAAAATGTATGAAAAAGACTACGCTTTATTTTAGCCGCGGGGGAGGTTATTAATTTGAAAAAAAATCCCAACGCGGTAAAGGGCGGCAAAGACGAAACCATTCTGCATATAATTGCGTATATCTTTGTAAGTATAGTCGCCCTTTCATGCCTGCTGCCTTTTATACTTGTTATTTCCGCTTCGTTTTCTAGTGAATCAGCAATATTGAGGGACGGATTCTCATTATTGCCGAATGAACCGGGACTTGAAGCATACAGGCAGGTATTCAATCAGCCGAATGTAATTCTGCGCGCTTACATGGTTACCATTATCCTGACTATTTCGGGCACTTTAATCGCGTTATCTTTACAATCCATAACGGCTTATGTTTTGGCAAGGCGTGATTTTAAATGGAGAAACGGTTTCTCGCTGTTTTTCTATATAACGATGCTGTTTAATGGAGGTCTTGTTCCGTATTTCATCCTTATGACGCAGTATCTGCAAATGAGGAACAACTATCTTGCGCTGCTTTTGCCGCTTCTTTTCAGCGTATTTAATCTGCTTATTCTAAAAAGTTATATAATGGGTATTCCCCTTGAAATGATCGAATCGGCGAAAGTAGACGGCTGCTCTGTATTCAGAACTTATTTATCAATCATTTTACCGTTAATGAAACCGGCGCTCGCGACAATCGGATTATTTATCGCATTAGGTTACTGGAACGACTGGTACAGCGCAATGCTGTTTATTTCAGATGATAAAATGAAACCCCTGCAGTATATGCTCTATGAAAAAGTAAACAACATAGAAGGATATAAACGTTTAATCGCATCAGGAACAACGAGTATAAGCGCGGAAGCTCTTAGCGCCATCAGTATACCTACAGAATCGCTTAAGATGGCGTTAACTGTCGTAGTTACAGGCCCCATTATACTTTTATATCCCATAATTCAAAAATACTATGTAAAAGGAATTACTCTCGGCGCAGTAAAGGGCTGATGTATGTAAGATTAACGGTTTGTTAAACCGGATCTATATAATTTTTTTGGAGGAAAACATAATGAAAAGGATTATGTTGATTTTGACGATGTTGATTGCGGTATCAGCAATGGTATTCGCCACCGGCAGCAGGCAGAGCAGTTCAGGACCCAGTACGCCCGGAATGACTTATAAGGGACATGATGTATCGCAGACTATTACGCTTGTCGCGTATATGTTAGGCGATTTACATCCGGACGGGCAGCAAATTATCGACAGGGTAAACACAATTCTCAGATCGACAATCAACGCAACAATAGAGTGGAGATACCTGTCATGGAGCGAACATGGCACAAGGTACCCTCTGCTTTTTACAAGTCAGGATGATTTTGATATTATCTTCACCGCTCCTCAATGGGCACATTATGAATCAACTGTCGGTATGGGCGGCTTTGAACCGATGACTCAAACATTCGTGCAGAGATTCGCTCCTGATGTCTGGAACATCATTCCGGCGGAAGCCTGGGATCAGTTAAAGATTAACGGTATTCCCTATGCAGTTCCTTCCGGTGAAGCGGCTCTCCGTTCCGATGTTAACGCGGTGCGCGGCGATTTTATGGAAATGGCAGGCATCAGGGATATTTCCACATTTGATCAATTGATTTCGTTTTTTACATGGATCGCGAACAATCAAAACAGAACGGGAGGAGTATCTCCTTTAGGCGCTTCCACGGGCGGGTTTCTGTACAATTATTTCAGGCAAAACAATCTGCAGCTTTTGCCGGGAACACCCTATGAAATTTTATTTTATAATTTTCTCCAGCCCAATAATACCAGGGTCGCGTATCTGCTTGATCAGAGCTGGTTCAGGCAATACTGCCTTGATATGAAACGTTATTTTGAAGCGGGTTTTTGGTCGCGTGACAGCCTTGCCTCGACAAGCACATATCAGGAAAATTTCCTCAGAGGGCAGGCGGCGTCATTCAGCTGGAACATCGGTTCTGTGCTCAATTTCCTCCAGCAAGCCGACTCGGAACATCCTAACTGGAAAGTTACATTTGTTGATCCTGAACTGACAGGCTACAAGTGGGTAGAAGACTATAACAACAACAATCTGGCAATCAACGCATTCAGCAGAAAAAAAGAAAGAGCGATGATGGCTTTAAATGAACTGTACAGCAACAGGGAAATCAACCGTCTGCTTCGTTATGGTATTGAAGGCGTGCATTACAATGTTGTAAATCAACTTTATTACCAGACAACCGCGCAGTCCAACAGATACCCTGTCGCCGGCAATGCTCCGGCATGGGTAATAAAAAACCCTGCCTTTACGCTTGAACAGTACATCCCGAACCCGACGGTGTATCAGCTTAAAGAACAGGAAGTGCGAAAGGTATGGGAGCGGAATAAAGCGCCGTCTCATCCTCTCACCAGGTTCACACTTGATACATCAAACATTACCACCCAGATAGCGATGATTAATACAATTCAGGAACAGTATTTCACGCCGTTAATCAGCGGCATGGCAGGCGATGTTGATGCCGCGATTGCGACTCTCCGCACGCAGCTTGACAGGGCCGGAATACAGGATGTAATTAACGAGGCAAACAGGCAAATACAAAGTTATATGTCAAGACGATAATCTTAACAATAGACTTGTCCGGTAATCTTGTTAGCTGCCGGACAAGTCTAAAAAAACGTTAGTTTACTGCATTTATGAATTATAGTTTATCAATACCAAATCTGAAATTCCCTGTAACAGAGTTACCATTTGGCGGAGCGCGGGAAAACGGCGAAACGCTGGGAATCAATAACAGATTTATGACTAAAAATAAAAAACCAATGTTCCCAATTATGGGTGAATTTCACTTTTCGCGTTATCCGCCGCAATATTGGGAAGAATCAATCAGGAAAATGCGCTCGGGCGGCATCCGGATTGTAGCCAGTTATGTTTTTTGGATTCATCATGAGGAAGAAAAAGGCAAATGGAATTTCAGCGGACAGCGTGACCTGCGTATGTTTATTTCATTATGCTCAAAATTAAATTTATTATTTTTTCTGCGTATCGGTCCCTGGGCGCACGGTGAATGCAGAAACGGCGGTTTTCCTGATTGGCTCCAGCATGACAAGTCGATAAAACATCGATCAAATGATCTTAAGTATTTGGATTTAGTACGTATTTTATACAAGAAAATTTTTGAAGAGGTTAAAGGGCTTTTATGGAAAGAAGGCGGCCCTGTGATCGGCATACAGATTGAGAACGAACACGGACACTGCGGAGGCGTAAACGGAAGCGAAGGACTCGCGCACATGAGTGTCTTAAAAAAGATAGCTTTAGACGCGGGGTTTGACGTTCCATATTATACCGCGACAGGCTGGGGCGGAGCGAATGTCGTTGACGGCGAAATGATTCCTGTGCAGGGCGGTTATGCGGATGCTCCATGGGAACAGCACACAAGGGAATTACCTGCCAATCAAAATTATCTGCTAACGCCGTTTCAAAATGATCCGTTAATCGGAAGCGATTGGGGGCATTCCTTTGAAACATTCACATACAGGGTTAAGGATTACCCGTATTTAACGGCGGAACTTGGCGGAGGAATACAGGTAACATCGCGCAGACGTCCTGTAATTACGGCAATTGATACTGCCGCCCAGGCGTTATGCAAAATCGCATCAGGCGCTGCCATGCTCGGGTACTACATGTACCACGGAGGAACAAATCCTTCAGGCGAATTAACTACGCTGCAGGAATCCACCGAAAGCGGTTCCTATACGGATGTGCCTGTGTTGTCTTACGATTTCCAGGCATGTATCGGCGAATACGGCGAACTGCATCAGAGCTACCGGAAGTTAAAACGGCTTCACATGTTCATAAATGATTTTGAAGAAATTCTCGCGCCGTCTGTAAGTTTTTTTCCTGCGGAAATGGTTAAAGATGCGGAAGACACGCAAACATTACGTATATGCGCAAGACATGATTTTGATTCCAATACCGGCTTTTTATTCATCAATAACCACCAAAGAAACAGAAACATGATTAGTCATAAAGAAACCGGTATCTCTGTTGAATTGCCAAACGAGACGATTCATTTTCCTCTCATGAATATACCAACCGGATTTTATGGAATTTTCCCGTATAATATTGATCTCAGCGGTTTCTTTTTACAGTCAACAAACGCGCAGCTATTATGCAAATTAAAAGACAAGTTTGTTTTCTTCTGTCATGAAAAACCGGTATTCAATTTCAAAGGCGAACAAGCTCCGGTAATTGTTCTGACAGAAGAGGAAGCGGATAATGCCTGGTTATTCGGCGATCAATTGTATATTACCAAAGGAGATTTAATTGAAAATGAAAACGGATTATGCATTACAACATGCAGAACAGAAGAGACGGTAATCCGTTTCCCGGATAAAAAAGAAATTTATTTAAAATTCAATAAAATTTATGTTAACTGTAAATTTACAGAGGTTTACAGAGATGATTTATGCGCTGAATATGAACTGCTTCTCGATAAATTCAATGCTGATGGAATTAACGATATATTTATGGTTGTAGATTTCACGGGCGACAGAGCGGAATTGTACCGTGACGGTAAATTGGCGGCGGATTGGTTTACAACAGGTTTACCCTGGAGGGTAGGATTACGGCGCTTCAATTATGAAGGGCATTTTTCATTAAAAATATTCCCGGTAGTAAAGGACACTTACTTTGAATGTGAAATTAAAGAAGGTTTTTATCTCAATAATATATTTCTGGAAACTCAATACGTAAAACAAATAAATGAGGAAGCGTGGATATGAAACACTATGAATTTGACAGAGACTTCGCAATTGGCGCTGATATAAGCTGGTATCCGCAAATGCAGGAATCCGGATTTATATTCCGTAACCGGCATGGACAGGAGCAGGATTTACTTCTGATATTAAAAGAATACGGTATGGATACAATACGCCTGCGCACCTGGGTAAATCCGTCTGACCATCCTCATTCAGGGCATTGTTCCGCACAGGAAACTCTGGATTTTGCGCTTCAGTGTAAAGAAGCTGGTTTCCGCATCATGCTTAATTTTCATTACAGCGATTCCTGGGCAGATCCAAAACAGCAAAGAATACCGGCTGCCTGGGAAAAACTTGATTTTGATGATCTTGAAAAGCGTTTATACGATTACACTTTTCAGACAATAAAATTATTTAAAGAGAACGATCTGGAACCGGAGTGGGTTCAGATTGGCAATGAAACCAATCCCGGAATGCTGCTTCCGCATGGCAGCGTCGATAATTTTGACAAGTTAACGCGATTGTACAATGCGGGGCATGATGCAGTGAAAGCTGTATCAGCTAAAATAAAAACAATGATACATCTTGCAGAGTTTAACAGCACGGATTTTATCATGAAATATTTTGAAAATCTGGAAAAAAGAAACTGCCGCTACGATATGATGGGATTTTCGTTTTATCCGTATCATCTGCCCATGTTAACATACGAGACCTGCATGGAAGGGCTTTCACGTTCCATGACAGAAATCCCAAAACGTTTCACAAAAGATTTTATTATCGTGGAAACCGGCGGAGTTGATGAAAAGGAAGAGGAGACTTTTAAACTATTGAATGATGTTATCGAAGAAATGAAAAGCCAGCCCAAATGCAAAGGTATTTTGTTATGGGAACCTCAGGGAGCCAAAATATGGAGCGGTTATCCGCTCAGCGCCTGGCGGGGAGACGGTCTGCCTGCTAAAGCTCTTGATGCCCTGTGCAGTATTAAAAAAGTTTCAGTTCTATAAGGGAGAAAAAGCATGTATCTGGAACATACATCCGCGAGGGCGCGCGAATGGTTTGGCTTTGACTGGGAATTTAAGCATGAAGAGGAAGATGATTTCCGTTCAGTGCAATTACCCCACGACTGGAGTATTGAGTATGCTTTTGATGAGAACGCGCCATCGTGCGGATCCGGCGGTTATGTAAAAACAGGCAAAGGTCTATACGTTAAACGTTTTTTAATTTCACCCTCAGCAAAGGGAAAAAAAATATTTTTACATTTTGACGGCGCATACATGTGCGCTTTTGTTTTTCTTAACAATAAGGAATCAGGCTCTCATGTATATGGTTACACTCCTTTTGAACTGGATATTACAGAACAACTGAACTTTGAAAGCGTGAATGAACTCGTAGTAAGTATCGATAATTCGCGCCAGCCCGGTTCACGCTGGTATTCAGGTTCGGGGATAACAAGGGATCTGTGGATTGAAGCTGTCTCTGCGGCGCATATTAAAACATCCGGCGTTTTTATCCGCGCGAAGAATATTAAAAGCGAATCAGCTTCTTTACTTGTGGATACTGATATAATACTGCCGGGAACCGGGAGCGCGCATCTAAATACCCGTATTTTCGATAAAGATAATAAACTTGTATCAGAAGTTTTGATTGCGATCAAATCCGGCGGCGTTAGCTGTCATGAACAAGAGATCCGCTCTCCGCTGCTCTGGTCTCACAGCAGCCCGTTTATATACCGCGCGGAATCTACGCTGATTGTTGACGATGTAATTACCGATGTCTATACATCATCTTTTGGCATCAGAAAAATTGAGTTTAATCCTGACAGGGGTTTTATCATCAATGGAGATCAGGTCAAACTAAGGGGCGTTTGCCTGCACCATGACGGCGGCAGTGTTGGAGCCGCGGTTCCTGTAAAACTTTGGCGGCGAAGGCTTAATAAATTGAAAGATATGGGCGTAAACGCGATCAGGTTTTCCCATAATCCTCCTGATCCGGGATTACTGGATCTTTGTGATTCACTTGGTTTTTATGTAATGGACGAAGCCTTTGACGAATGGGCTCTCCTCAAATCAAAAGCTCTGGGTTCAAACACACATCAGAGCAGAGGTTATTCAGAGTGGTTTGATGAACATCATGAAGAAGATTTAAACGCCATGATTACGCGGGACAGAAATCATCCGTCTGTAATAATCTGGAGTATTGGCAATGAAGTGCCGGAACAGACACAAACTGACGGGCATTTAATCGCGCAAAAACTTATTGACATCTGCCACAAGCTTGATCCAACCCGTCTTTGCACACAGGCAAATGATCAGATATGCGCAGAACCCAAAGCAGCAACGGAAGCTTTTCTGAATACCCTGGACATTGCAGGTTACAATTATACAGGACGCTGGAGAAGCCGCGCTGAAACGTTATATGAAAGCGATAAACGCGGAAATCCCGCGCGTCTGATTATCGGCGCGGAAAATACCTCCGCGGCGGGAATACGGGGAGATTACAACCAGAAAACCAAAGGTTCGGCGTTCTGGCACGGGTTTTATTACACAGCCGCTGCGCGGGTACAGAGATTGCTTCGCTTCACTGAAACCCACGATTATGTTTCAGGCGATTTCATGTGGACAGGCGTCGATTATTTGGGCGAAGCGCATTGGCCCAACCGTTCTGCATGCTGCGGTGTTTTGGACACCTGCGGCTTTCCAAAGGATCATTATTATTTTTATAAAAGTATATGGCGGCGCGATGAACCTTTTGTTTATCTATTTCCGCACTGGAATCTGGATGTGCCTCATGGTAATGTGATCCCTGTAATATGTTATACCAATTGTGAACAGGCAGAAATATTTATTAACGGTAAATCCTACGGCAAGAAGGCATCCAGTTATCCAGCATACGGTATGACAGAAATTTACGGACACTTTGACAAGCCTCCTTTGCCTGTAAACACCGACGATATGTTCCTTAGCTGGGACGCACCTTACGAACCTGGAATCATTGAGGCCGCCGGTTTTAATAATGGCGAAGAAATATGCCGCCATACAGTAAGAACCGCAGGCAAGCCTGCGCAGTTATCAGCTTGTATGGATACCGGGCAATTAATCTGCGACGGAAGGGATATCGCTCATATCGAAGTTCAGGTAAAGGATGCTGAAAATATTTTTTGCCCTCATGCCTGTGGCCGCGTATATGTAAACATCGAAGGCCCTGCGCAGCTTATCGGCATTGATAATGGTAAGCCCGATTGTACGGACAGCTTTAAGGGAAACAGTATGGAAGCCATGTCAGGACTTTTACTGATTATTATACGTTCAAAACGCGAGCCAGGAGAAATAAAAGTAACTCTCAGCGCTGATAAACTGGAAGGATGCCAGCTTACTTTACGTTCAGAAAGCGGTTAAAAACACTTCCTTTAAATTCCAAATATACACTGGAATGAATAAGACCATCGGTGTACAATAAATTTATGTATATTTCCAAATTAGCCAGCGCTTCCAGGACAAATATACTTCAGGTACTTGAAGAGCGAAGAGTTCAGCTTGTTTCTCAGGGAAAAGATATTATAAATCTCTCTGTCGGGACTCCTGACAGGCCGCCCGCGCCTCATGTAATGCAGGCGATCGCGGAAGCTTCCAAAAATCCTGAAAATTACAAGTACACGCTGACAGATCCTCAGGCGCTGACAGACGCTGTCAGAAACTGGTATAAAAACCGCTACAATACAGATATAGAAAAAGATGAAATACTTTCAATATACGGATCGCAGGAAGGATTCGCGCATATTTTCCATGCGTTATGCGACATCGGCGATATTGTGATAACTGGCTCGCCGGGTTATCCCGTATTTTTCTACGGTCCGCGAATGGCGGGAGCGGATGTATACCGCATTCCCTTGCTGCCGGAAAACGGATACCTAATCGACTTTGATTCAATTCCGCAGGAGATCGCGAAAAAAGCGCGGGTTATAATCGCAAGTTATCCGTCAAATCCGTTAGGCGCAATAGCTTCAGAAGATTTTTATGTAAGGCTTGTCTTTTTCGCGAAAAAATACGGCATTGCGGTTATACACGACAACGCCTACTCTGAACTTGTACATGACGGTCAGCCAGGAGGGAGTTTTCTTTCAATACCCGGCGCGAAAGATATAGGCATTGAGTTTAATTCACTTTCAAAAAGTTATAATTTAACAGGTCTTAGAATCTCCTTTGCGATTGGGAACAGGCAGATAATCGAAGCTTTCAGGAAACTCAGGACAAATATTGATTACGGACTCTGCGCTCTGGATCACACCGCAGCGGTTGCATCTCTTACAGGGCCCCAGGATATCGTTAAACAAAACCGAGAGGCCTACAGACAGAGGCGCGACGCTTTCTGCGCCGCTCTTTCAGCTAACGGCTGGAAAACGCCAATGACGCCAGCTTCAATGTTTACATGGTTTCCGGTTCCGGTTAAAGGCGTTACAAGCGAACAGTTTTGCATAGATCTTCTGGAAAAGGCGGGCGTTATCTGCGTTCCGGGATCCAGTTTCGGCGCAGAAGGGGAGGGGTATCTTCGCTTCGCGCTTACTCAAACGCCTGAAAGGCTTGAAGAGGCCGCGCGCAGAATCGGAGAATATTTAAAGAATTAATGTTGGCTGGTATTTATTTTAGGAGGAAATATGTTAAATATCGCAATTATCGGAACCGGTAATATATCAAAAGCGCATATAGAGGCGTATCTCGCTTTTCCCAAACGGTGCAGAATAACCTGCCTGGCAGATATTTTCCCTGAAAAAGCGGAACTGAAAAAGAAAGAATTTAATCTTGACACGGAAATTTTTGATGATTATAAAAAAATTCCAAAGAGTGCTTCCATCGATCTTGTCAGCATCTGTTCTCCGCCTTTTATGCACGCCCAGACGGCAATTCATTTTTTAAAGGCAGGCATTAATGTCATAGTAGAAAAACCTATGGCCGCTTCTCTGGAAGAATGCGACGCCATGATCAAGGCGGCAAAAAAAAGCGGTAAAATACTCTCTCCTGTTGCGCAGAACCGTTTTAAAGATCCAATAATGAATCTTAAAAGAACCCTTGATTCGCAGATTATCGGCAAGGTGGTTCACGCGCAATTTGATTCTTTCTGGTGGCGGGGGCATTGTTACTATGATCTCTGGTGGCGCGGTACATGGGAAAAGGAGAGGGGAGGCTGCACATTGAATCACGCGGTGCATCATATTGACATGCTGGGCTGGATGCTTGGCCGACCTTCCAAAGTCAGCGCGATACTAAGCAATGTATCCCATGACAATGCCGAAGTGGAAGATATTTCTGTAGCGGTTATGCAGTATAAAGCCGGATCTCTTTGCGCCAAAGGCGCCCTGGCCCAGGTTACAAGTTCCGTTGTCCATCATGAGGAAGAACAGCAGATTGTTTTTCAGGGTGAAAATGCAAGTGTTTCAGCGCCGTGGAAAGTCCGCGCTTCATCTTCAATGCCCAATGGTTTCCCCCGGGAAAATCCTGACATTAAAAAGAAAATAGATAACTTTTATAAAACATCGCCTGCGCTTAAATATTCAGGGCATACAGGACAAATTGACAATGTGCTTACGGCAATTGAAAAAGGCAAAGATTATCTTATAAAAGGCGAGGACGGCAGGCTCACTATTGAACTTATCACCGCAATTTATAAATCCGGAACCGAAGGCCGAATTATCGATCTTCCGCTTAAAAAGAACGACCCCTTCTATACAGCGGATGAAATTATGTCCAATGTTAAACGCTTTTATAAAAAGACTTCATCGGTATTGGAACAGGAAGGAAATATTACTACCGGAAACAGTTATAGCAATGTAAAAAGAAAGGAGAAAAAATAATGAAAATATCAGAAGGCATGAATTATGCTCCAAAGGGAAAACCTAATCCTGTTGTTAAAAAAGGAGAATTTTCTTTTGCAGCGGCAGCTTTGGATCACGGGCATATCTACGGTATGTGCAATGGCCTTTGTGAAGCAGGCGCGGATCTGAAATGGGTTTTCGATCCTGATCCCGTTAAAGTTAAAAAATTTGTCACGCAATTTCCACAGGTAAAAATCGCCAGGAGTGAAGCTGAAATACTGGATGATAATGAAATTAAACTTGTCGCAGGAGCCGCTGTTACATCGGAACGCTGCGCTCTGGGAATGCGTGTTTTAAACGCGGGGAAAGATTATTTTACGGATAAAGCTCCGCTTACTGCATTGGATCAGCTACAGACAGCAAGGTTAATGGTTGAAAAAACAAAAAAGAAATACATGTGTTATTACAGCGAACGGCTGCATGTGGAAAGCGCTGTCTTTGCGGGCCAGCTTATTGAACAGGGCGCAATTGGCCAGGTAATTCAGGTTCTTGGCTTGGGACCGCACCGGCTGGGAGATCCAAAAACCAGACCGGACTGGTTTTTTATAAAAGAAAAATACGGCGGAATTCTTTGCGACATCGGCAGTCATCAGATAGAACAATTCCTTTTTTATGCCGGCTGCAAGGACGCGAAAGTAATTTACAGCCAGGTTGGGAATTATAATCATCCTGAATTTTCTGAACTGGAGGATTTTGGCGATGCGATGCTTGTTGGCGATAATGGCGCGTCACATTATTTCCGGGTAGACTGGTTTACCCCGGACGGACTTCAGACATGGGGAGACGGCCGCTCTTTTATTCTTGGCACAGAAGGTTCGATTGAACAGAGAAAGTATGTGAACATTGGGCAGAAAGGTTCGGGCGGGGATCATCTGTTCCTTGTCAATAAACATGAAGAAACCTACTACAATGTAAACGGAAAGACCGGTTTTCCTTTCTTTGGAGAGCTAATTCTGGATTGCATCAACCGTACAGAAAACGCCATGACACAGGAACATTGTTTTAAGGCTGCAGAACTTTGCGTGCTTGCGCAAATGAAAGCCGTCAGGATTAAATAGTATATTAAGTTATATTTCTTTATAAAAATTTTGCAGTGTATAAAACGCCAGTTTTCTTGTTTTCCTGTCCGCGTCGATTAAACCCTTGCGGTTGTAGCCTTCCTGATAACGGTGAAGGCGTCTCGGACAGCGGAAATCGTAGAGTATCCACGGAGTAATTCCCGCAATAAATTTGCATTTCCTGAAAACCGCTATCTGTTGTTCATAGAGTTTTTTCTGTTTGTCTTCGGTAAACAGGTCATGTTCTGTACCGCGCTGACCTGATCTTGCGCAGGCGCCGAATTCGCAGATTAAAACAGGTTTACCGGGATTAGAGTTGGAAAGTATTTTCGGCAGTTTTTCAAAATCAGGATCATACCATCCGTAATATTCATTTATACCGATAACATCCAGATTATCAGCCAGCCGGTCCCGTATTACCAGTTCTTTATGATCCAAAAGGCAGGCGGCGGATACCAGGCGCGAATCGTCGAGTTCTCTCGCTTTTTTAACAAGGTTTGACATAAACGCATAGCGATCTTCTGTGTCGGCGTTCTCATTTCCAACTGACCACAGGATTACACTTGCCCTGTTTCTGTCTCTCAGAACAAGTTCTGAAAGCTGATTTTCCGCATCGGCGTAGGTATCAGGGTTGTTAAACGCCACAGCCCAATAAACAGGAATCTCTTCCCAAAGCAGCACGCCTTCTTCATCGGCGATTCTGGCAAAACGCATGTCGTGGGGATAATGGGCAAGCCGAAGATAATTTCCGTTAAGCTCCTTAAGATCGCGGATTGTTGATCGGATAACATCCTCGTTTGTGTTTTTTCCAAGCAGGTGATGATCCTCATGAACGCAGATGCCTTTTAAAAATATTTTTTTTCCGTTAAGTAAAATTTCATGCCCTGATACTCTTATTTCCCTGAACCCGATTCTGTCAAATACAATATCATCGCCAAAGTAAATTGCAGCATCATAGAGCTTTGGGTTTTCAGGACTCCAGAGATTTAACATATTTTCTTTTACAGTAATATCAGAGCGGGCTGTTCCGTTTACCACAGGAATGTCAGCGTCAATATTCAGCTCTTTAATTGTCAGACGGACAGTACCGGTAATATCCTCATCTTCTTTTCCTGAAACTGAAATGTCCGCTCTGATTTTTGAATAACCGGAATCAGGCGCGAGTCTTATAAACCAGTCTTTAATATGGATTTTTGGAGTGCGTACAAGCAAAACATCGCGGTAAATGCCTCCGTAGTTATACCAGTCGGTATTGTCCATTGGAATCCGTTCAGGGCTGCGCCGCGCGTCGACGGTGATTACAATGCGGTTATCAATTTCAGCTATATCGCTGATATCAACATTGAAAGGAGTGGACGCGCCGTCATGGGTTCCGATAAATGTTTTATTCAGAAAAACAGAGGTTCTGTAAGCCGAACCTTCAAAGCGCAGAAAAAGCCGCTCATCCTTGCGCCGCCTGATATAACGGAAAGTGCGGGTATAAATTCCGGAGCCTTCAAAATAGCTTAATTCCTTTCTTTCTGTATTCCATGCCGCAGGCACTTTTATCCTGTCCCATGCTTCCCAATCCCAGTCAAGAGGCTGAAGTTCTCCCTCATGGTTTGAGCGTATCTCTTTAAACCATTTTGCGCGGCGGCAGGTGTCGTACCAGTCTGCGCCGAAATTCCACCTGCCGTTTAGCGATTCAGTTTCTCTTCCGGTGATATTTATCAGATTATCAGAATTTAGTTTTATCTTTAAATAATCATCTTCATAATTTGTATTATGAATATCCGATAGATAATTTCCTGCCATACATGTCTCCTTATTTTTTATTAACAAAAAAAATTATTTGATTTCATTGATAAAAGATAAAAACGCCATAAAAAAATCCGTTTCTATGATATTTTCTGGATCAAATATACGGTAAAATTCCTTCAGCATTTACTGTAAAACCTTCGGGAAAAGATGAACCTGTTTTATCTCCGTAACCTGCGGCCAGCATCGCGGCGGCAAGTAACAGGGCGCCGTTCCCAGGCAGATACAATGGCAGATTATTGTCGCCTGCCTGTTTATTATGGCCGTTATCAATCCAGGTGTTTTTTTGACTATCCATTAACAGAATATCAACAGCGTCCCTGTATCTGCCCAGGCGGCAGGCTGTCATTGCGATCATTGGAAAGTCCCAGCCGTAAAATGACTCTTTAATCCAAACAGAGAGAACCTTATCCAAAGTCGCAGACATTATATTACGATCAATTTTTTCGCTGTTTAAAACTCCGTACATTGCGAGCATGGAAGGGTGGTCGGTGAAAAAAGGCAGTTTGTTAAATGTATCAGGACAATTTTCATGCGCCATATATAATCCGTCTTTAACAGGAGGAAGACTCAGCTTTTCGGCGATTTCACCGTAACGGCTGTTTTCACCGAGCCTTAAAAGCCATTCATCAGCTTTTCTGAAGCACCACCGGAAATACTCAAGTTCAAATGCTGCATTTAAAACAATTTTTGGATCATGGCGTTCCTGCACCGGTATATATGGCGGTCCAAGCACATACCTCCCTGCGGCAGTAGGGCTTGAGGAATTTGATTCTTCCCAATGGACAAAACTTTTCATGAACTCGGTAGTTTCCAGAATCACTTCACGGTATTCGCGCAGGAACTCATCGCTTTTTTCCGCGCGCTGGATCAGCTCCGCAAGCATAACAGGATGCCCTTGCTGCCAGATCAACAAAACCGCGACGCTTGACGGGGTGTTTCTTCCTGCGGGGTCGCACATTTTGGGCCATCGCGCGCCTGAGTACCCTTGCGAAGAAGCTATTTCTTTTGCGGCAGGCAGAATCTTTTTGTAATACTCAAGCGATTTTTTTATATCTTCCAGTCTGCTCCATAAAGGCCAGTGCGCGTGATGCCAGAATAACATTTCAAGATGGAATTTTCCGTACCAGCTATTGCATGTAAGACCTGTCTCGGCGGGGGGGATACTGCCCTTGCTTTGAATCGAAATTAGATACTGTGATAAAATTATCCTGCGTTCCAGTTCAGAAGCCCGGCTGTCTTTGGATCCGGAAAAGTCCATAAAACCGCCCGATTGCCATTGATGTTCACGGTATAATTTGCATTTTGCTCTCGCTCTCTCATAGGAATCATTTTGATTATCACTTCCAAAGGCAATTGCGGCCCTGGCAAATGACGGAATGCTTACAGGCTCAAATTTTATATTGAATTCCATGTAGTCAGAATGCGGTAATAATTTTACTGTATGTTTTTCTTCTTTCGCGGAAACATAAAAACCATTTCCTTTAATTGTAACATTGTATAATGTGTCATCAAGAATTCGTTCAATGCAAACGCTTTCGTATACTTTTGTATCCGCGCCCTGATCATTATTGTCAATTAACAGCCGCGTTGAATGCAAACCCGCGGCGTTAAAATCCGCGCCGGTCTTTTTGTGGCTGCCGTACGGAAAAACGAGTGTTATCTGCAATTTTTTTTCTGATAACAGCGGAGAAAAAACCCGGAAGTAAACGGAATCCTCATTGGGATGAGCAAAAGTTTCCGTTTTAACAATTATATTTTCAATTAAAAACTCTGAATATAAAATTCCTTCCCAAAGGGAGAGAAACTGCCTGACAGGTTTGCAGTTGTCCAAAGAAAGATTTTTTTTGGAGTATTCAAGGACTGTCTTTCCCAGATGAAACTTGTGTGCGTTAACCCTGATTTTTTTGAATAATTCTTCCTGCCCCTTCTCGCATGTCGCGTAATTTACGGTTCGTCCGTAAGTATCATAAGGCGTTAGGCGCAATTCCGCCTCTTCCTCTTTTGAAAGAGGATATGAATGCCAGCCCCATTCAGCCATTGTGCAGAGAGGGAAAGCGTCATCTGCCGCCGAATATTCACTGAAGAAAGTCTGAAAACCTGTAAAATCCGCGGTATAACAGAATGCGCCGTTCCCGACAGAAAGCGGCGCTTTAATTTTTAAATCCCTGTAACAGGGATTATGCCTCTCTACTGCCGCCTTCCTGTCTGTCATAATTGTTAATTTAAGGTTTTGGAACACATCTCATCAAAAAGCGCGCCGGCATCGGACAGCGGCAGTTTTTGAACTGCGTAATCAAGCGAAAAAATACGAAAGGCTTTATCCATATCGTTTTCATAAACAGCTTCAACAATTCCTTCCTGAGTCAGCAAATGATGCATTATCAAAGCCCTTACATCGGCGGGAAAACCATCAGTTACAACAGGGCTTATACTGTCACGGCTAAAGACCGCGTTGGTCTCAACTACAGCGTCCGCAGGAAGATCCGGTATCTGTCCCCTATTCGGATAATTTACATTTGTGACCAAATCACCAAGACCGATGAGAGCTTTAACTATTTTTATCCCTTCTTCTTCCGATAAAACCGGAGTCATCAACTGTGTTCCTTCGCTGTAGGATGCCGCTTTTTGTTTTAATTTCTCCCGGTCTTTAATCCGCCATGAAACAGGAGTCATCGTATAACCCCAGTTTTTTACCGCTTCCGGCGAAGACAAATACCAATCAGGCGGACAGAATTCCGCAAGATGCCTGTCGCCGGCTGCGGCGATTAACCCATAACGCTGGAATAAATCCATTTTTACCCGCTCGGCGGATTTAAATAATCTGAACCTTTCGATTTCATCCGCGTCAATGCCGGGAGGTGGCGTTCTTAAAAAACCTGTGTCAGCGTTTTCATCAGCAAATTCCATATAAACCGGAAATATATCAACATCTTTCCAGGAAGCTTTATCAATCCATGTAAAGTGATTGATGCCTAAAACATTTACTTTTATTTCCTCGCGCCTGATGCTTCCTTCATCAGCGAACCCCGCTTTCTCAACTACTGATGCCAGAAGATGCTGGGTGTTAAAAACTTCATGACAGCAGCCAAATGCTTTAATCCCCGGAAACTCCTTATAAAGCGTGCGTGTGCATACGCTCATCGGATTTGTATAATTGATAACCCATGCATCAGGCGCGTATTTTTGAATCTCACGCGCGATATGCCTGTATTGTGGAATTGTTCTGATAGCGCGGATAATTCCTCCAGGGCCGGCGGAATCTCCTACAGGCTGATAGATACCGTATTTTTCCGGCAGATGAACATCAATTGCCATTTCTTCAAAATCACCCGGAAGTATCGATATAAAAATAAAATCGCTGTCAATTAAAGCGTCGGACAACGAGGAATTCGCGTGAAATTTCCAGCGGTCAAAATTGTGCTTTTCCATCAGCTTATTGCCGATTTTCTCGTTCACAAGAGCGTCATTATGATTAATGTCGAATAATTCAATCGTTCCGCGAATATCTTTTTCAAATGCAAGATCCTGCATTAAAACCCATGCCCAGTTACGCGAACCGCCGCCGATGTAACATATCTTCAAATTTTCTTTACTCATGAATAATAGATTACATCCTATTGTAAAATTTGGCAAGGAATGATAAGAAAAAGTATGCAATATTACGGTTATGAAGCTTATGAAAAATCAATTAATAATTTCGGGTCTGCCTCTGTTTTTATGGCTAAGGAAAACAATCAAACTTTCATTATTATTGCCGGAAACGGCAATTCAGACGCAGCTTTGGGGTTTTCATGCGAGGAAAGGGATAACGGCATATTCCGCTGCGAGTTGACCCATAAAAACGCATGCGTTTTACGGAAAATATTTCCCTGGACAGCGCCTGTCAGGGGTTTGCGGAAACCTGTCAGTATTGGTCTTGGAGACAGGTTAGGCATCGCCACAGCAGGGCATATTGATTTGTTTGAGAAAAATGACGTTTTTCCCGTTTTCGCGCAGCAGTCCATCCGTGAATTGAACCTTACAAACCGTACCTACGAAGATGTTCTGGACGCCGTTACATTCGCAGTGTTTCGTGAAGGATATAAAAAAGGTTTCGGCGCTGACGGCGATCATTTAAAAACAGCCAAAGATGTTGAATACGCGCTCTCGCTTGGTTTCACAATGATAACTCTTGATTGTTCTGACCATATAAAAAACAATGTAAATGCAGACAGCGTTTCTGCGCTCCCCAAAAAATACATTGATAAGTACCTTAACAAAACATTCAGCATCGAAAGCGTGGATTTGGTATTTACAGAACAGGAGCTTAAACAATGCGCCGCCATTTACACGGACGCAATTGCTTTTGCAGCGGATATATATAATAAATTTTTTGCAAGTAAAAAATATGAAGCGGATTTTGAGATTTCAATAGATGAGACCATTTCCGTAACAACGCCTTTACAGCACTTCTTTACAGCGAATGAACTCATTGATGCAGGAGTTTCATTTGCCACTATAGCGCCGCGCTTCTGCGGAGAATTTCAGAAAGGAATAGATTATATCGGCGATACTATTCAGTTTGAAAAAGAAATTACAATCCACGCTGCGATAGCCAGGCACTTTGGCTATAAACTAAGCATCCATTCAGGTTCTGATAAATTCAGCGTCTTTCCGGTTATAGGCCGGGTAACGCAGGGGCAGTTCCACATTAAAACAGCGGGAACCAACTGGCTGGAAGCGATGCGGGTAGTTGCGGTTACCGATCCATCCCTTTACAGGGAGATTCACAGTTACGCGCTTACCGCATTCGCCGAAGCCAGAAAGTATTATCATGTTACAACAGATCTTTCAAAAATACCTGATATTGCCAATGTCAACGATACGGAATTACCCGCGCTATTTGAGAACAATGATGTCCGCCAGCTTATCCATATTACCTATGGTCTTATCCTAAACCATAAGAAAAACACCGCTTATGTGTTTAAAGATCGGCTATATAAACTCTGGCGGCAAAATGAAAATCTATACAGAAACGCTCTTGTTAAGCATATTGGCAGGCATTTGGAATTATTGGGCGTTACGAATACTTAATTATTTATTTTTACATAATATTGAAAAGTGTCATAATTGTTTTATAGTCTTTTAATTGAATTATAATATAATTGAAAAAAAGCCATGAATATGTTATTGTAAATTATGAGTATAAAATCATTGCTTTATAATTGGCGTTATTTTGGAATTGGTCAGGATGAATATGAGAAGTGCTTAAAAAAAACTTTTCCGGATAATATATACAGCCTGCAAAAGGCAAATATTCTTGTAGCGACCCTGGCGTTTATTTATGTTATTGCCCGCTATTTTATTGATAGTAATGATCCTGTCAGTATGGCCAGAAACATGAGCGTTTATTTTGCAACCGGTCTTATTGCGTTAATTCAGATATTTTTTATTAACCACAAAATTAAACAGGTTAACAAAAAGAAACCTGTAAGTAATCAGTTGATATATGCATTGATCATTATCTATTTTGTTAATGTTATTTTTTTTGGCATATATTTGGGTATTTGGGCAAATCCAGGAAAAATCGCGGGAGCTTTTTTAGGCATATTAATATGCGCGTTATTTATTTTTGATATACCGGCAATTTTCAGCATGAGCCTTACAGTCAGCGCAGCAATAATTTTTATGATATTAACCAGGATTGCAACACGAAACGGAATACCGGTCAAGGCTCATGGCGACTGGTTTATTGACTGGTCAAACGCAGTATTCGCCGGGGTAATAGGTATCTACTTTGGCTGGCACATTGTCAAATCCAGGATTGGCAAATCTTTACATTCATCGGAAGCGGAAGCCGCAAATAAGGCAAAGTCTGTATTTTTAGCGAACATGAGTCATGAAATCCGCACTCCCATGAACAGCATCATCGGATTTACAGAGCTTGCAATGTATGACAATTTGATGCCGAAAACCAGGGATTACCTGATAAAAATTCAAAAAAATTCTGAATGGCTGATGCAGTTAATAAATGATATTCTGGATATATCAAAGATTGAATCCGGAAGAATGGAAATTGAAAATATTCCGTTTAACCCGCATGAGATACTGGCCGCGTGCCGGACAATGATAATGCCGAAAGCGGTAGAAAAAAATCTGACAATGCATTTTTACGCAGAACCTTCTGTCGGCAAGAGATTGTACGGCGATCCCATAAAGCTCCACCAGGTGCTTGTAAACCTTCTTTCCAACGCTGTGAAATTTACCAATACCGGCATGATTAAAATGCTCGGCACAATTAAAAATATCAGCGCGGATAAAGTTACAATGTATTTTGAAATTATTGACAGCGGGATCGGAATTACCGCCGATCAAATGAAAAAATTATTTACTCCGTTTACACAGGCCGAAGCCGGAACTACGCGTAAATTCGGCGGCTCAGGGCTTGGGCTTGTAATTACCAAAAACCTGATAGAAATGATGGGAGGCAAGCTCTGCGTGGAAACCACGCCTGGTTTGGGCAGTAAATTCAGTTTTGAGCTGACATTTGACGCAGTGGATGTAGCCGATGAAACCAATCCGTCTGAACGCATACTGTTTGATAATAATCTTGAAAAACCAATTTTTGAAGGCGAAGTATTGGTGTGCGAGGACAATGCCATGAATCAGCAGGTTATCTGCGAGCATCTGGCGCAGGTTGGCATAAAAACAGAAGTAGCAAATAACGGCGAACAGGGCGTCGCTATTGTTCAGAAAAGAGCGCAGAAAATTTTTGAAGCCTCAGACAAAAATAAACCTGCCAATATAAAACAATTCGATTTGATATTTATGGATATACATATGCCCGTTATGGACGGAATTGAAGCGACGGAGAAAATAATAGCAATCGACGCGAATATTCCAATTGTAGCCATGACAGCTAACGTAATTACCGATGACAGGGATATATACCTTTCTACCGGCATGAGGGAATGCGTCAGTAAACCTTTTACATCGCAGGTGTTATGGCGCTGTCTCCTGAAATTTTTAAATCCAGTTAAATGGGAAAAAGAACGCATGCTGGAACATGAACATGCCAGCAATGAACTGTATCAGGAACTTATAAATCTTTTTGTCAAGAACAACCGTGAGAAATTCAAGGAAATCAAAAACGCGATGAGCATTGGAGATATAGAACTGGCTCACAGGCTTGCGCATACTTTAAAAGGTAATGCCGGTCAATTAAATAAAGCTCCGCTTGCGAAAGCCGCATCGGAAGTGGAAACCAGCCTTAAAAACGGGGTTAACCTTGTTACATTCGCCCAGATGGAAACTCTTAAAGCGGAGTTGAATAATACAATTGAAGAGCTGGAACCATTGGTTCAAATTAAGGAAAAACCGGTTGTTACAGGCGTATTGGACGATGCGTCCGCCCGTGATTTGCTGGATAAACTGGAGTTAATGCTGAAGAACGGCAACCCCGAGTGTCTGACATTTGTTAATGATCTTGGAATGATACAGGGAAGCGATGAGCTAATCAATCAGATGGATGATTTTGAATTTAATGAGGCGTTAAAAACCCTTGCCGTATTAAAGAAAAAATATTTTACATAATTTGCAGCGTCTCAATTTCAGCAAAAGCCTCTGTTAAAAAATTATTTAAAAAAAACATGATTTTTTTATTATCATTATTCCAGCGTTTAAGCGTCTGCGGAATACAGTCCTCAATTCCCATGCCAAACCGGCGTCTGAATTTTTCCCTGTCAATGCCGCCGCGGCTACGAAACCCCATAAGCATGCTTTCTTTTATTAATGATTTTTTATCCAGTTCTTCAAAAGTTGTCAGTTTTAGATAATCTGTTCTTTCAGGTTTTTTCGTTCTTCCGGTATTAATATAGCCTTCAATATCAGACTTATATGTAAAGCGTTTGGCGGTTCCTGTTTCTTCGTCAATTAACGTGCCGGATGCGGCAGGACCCGCGCCTAGCCAGCTATCCATGTGCCAGTAGCGTAAATTGTGAAGGCATTGTCTGCCTGGCAGCGCGAAACTGGAAACCTCATAATGTTCATAACCGGCTTTTTCCAGCGCGTTCTTCCCCGCGAGCCACATCAAGTCCGCTTCTTCGCATAACGGTACTGACAGTTGTTTTGATTTCAAATTTTCTTCCAGAGGCGTTCCGTCTTCAACAGACAGACTGTAAAATGAAACATGCGCGGGTTTATAATCAAGAAGCCTTTTAATATCTTCCAGTATATTTTTTTTACTCTGATACGGAAAACCTGCGATAAGATCGGCGGAAAATGCGTCCGGGAATAAATGCGAAACCATGGTAAGGCATTTTTCCAGCATGTCAGCCTGCCCGATACGGTTAACCGCTTTCCGTGATGGTTCATGAAAACTCTGCACGCCGAGACTGATTCTATTTATGCCTCCTTCAATACAGGCTGATAAAAATTCTTCATCAGTTGATTCTGGGTTTGCTTCTGTTGTAAATTCCGCAGGCGCGAAACATGAAAAAGATTTTAACGCTTCAAGCAGCATCAGGAAACGTTTTGCACCTAACACTGACGGGGTTCCCCCGCCTATGTACGCTGTAACAATTTCCTTTACATTGAAATACTCAAATTGACACCTGATATCTTCAATGACCTGTTTGACAAATTTATCCAGAACAGAATCGCATTTTTTTTCCGCGATGACAGAATAAAAATCACAATAATCGCAGAATGAGGAACAAAAAGGAATATGTATATAAAGGGAAAAACATGATTGCCGCACTTGTTATAAAAGGGAAATTTTTACAATCGGCCAGAAGCGCAGAATCGCTGTGGCAGTAATCAACGATGATGAAACCGGTCCCCATGTGCGGGAATCATTAGTATTGCTGCGATCATCTGCAACAACAAAACATTCGTCAGGACCAAGAATTATTGGATCCATGCTGCCTGAAAAAGGTATTGATTCATTCCAGAGCGCGGGCGTTTGGGGAATCATCGGATGATACGGTTTTTCAGAAAGCTCAAATTCTGTAAGGCTGAATGAACCGCCGGCAGGTTTTACCCTGAATACATAATTCTCCATATAGACTTCATCGCCGGGAAGAGCGATTACCCGTTTGATGTAATATTGTTCTACTATCGAATTTGAAAAAATACTGATTCGCTGCGCGGTAAAAAACCTTACAATGCCGTCAACAATCTTTAATGGAACATTCCGCTCCTTTGTATCTCCCATGTCTATCAATACAATGCTTCCGCGTTTATACGGAAGTGAATCACTTTTTCCTGTTATTTTTCCCGGCAGCGTAAAGGATGTAAAAATGATCCTGTCACCTGCAGCGAGTCCATTCTGCATGTTATCATTGTCCAATACCCAGACAGAAATAAAAAATGTTACCAGGCAATTGTATAATATGTATAAAGCCAAAAAAATTAAAATAAATTTTACAAACCGGTGACGGTGTTTCTTTTGTTCCTTGAAAGAGTACTTTCTTCTTTTATCATAACTGTTTTTATCCATAAAAAACCTTAAATTATTTTTCCTATCCGCCCCAAGGGCCAGTAAATTATCATTCCCTTGCCAAGCACTCTTGATACTTTGACAGGCCCAAAATACCGCCCGTCTCTAGAATTATCGCGATTATCTCCCAAAGGGAAAACCCGTCCTTCGGGCACATACCAGCCAAGAGTATGCCGGGCAAGAAGCGCGGCATAACGCTTTTCATGCGGAGATGTTTTTCTGAGCGTTTCAAGCCTTGCCTTCTCATGGGCAAGATAATCGGGCGCTTTCAGATTTCCGGTGTTCTGCGCTTCATTTATTAGTTTCTCGGGAGCGTTCAAACCTATGTCCGATAATGCTGCGGCCTGTCCTGCCGCGACAAGCGCGGGGTATTGATTTTGCTGCATTATACGGCTGATATTATGATTCCAGCTGCGGGATGTAAAATATTGATTTTCTTCCACCCAGCGGTCTTCTCCGGAAAATAGAATCTTCATATCGCCGTTCTCTGTAATGAAACGGTCGCCTGCCGTTCCTGCTGCGCGTTTTATAAGAAAATGAACCCTTGGCTCTCCTGAGACATCCCTGTCAATATCAACCAATGAAAGGGTAAGCATATAGATAATACGCTGAGCAATGTCAAAAACAGGGCCTTTGGAAATATATGATGGATTTTCAAAAATGATAATATCGTTTCTTATAGGCTTTATTGGGCTTGGCACTTTCAGAATACCGGGGAGCAATTCAGGCCCAAACACGATTTTATTGACAAAAACATGGTCGCCGATATTAAGAGAGTCGATCATTGAACCTGAAGGAATCCTGTAAGCCTGCACCAGATACTGATTAATCAATAACACCATACCGGCAGCCCATAAAAAAGCTTCTATCCAATCTATTATTGGATTTTTAGCCTTTCGCTTTTCTTTTTTTATACGGTGAATCCTTCTGCGGCGGGTAAGGTAAGTTTCAGTGACTGCCTGGACTCTGTCGAAAAAATCAGGATGGGAACCATCTTTTTTCAGGCGCGGTTGTTTTTCCGGAAGAGAATCTTCGCTCTTTAGTCCCTGTCGAGGTTCAGGCTGTTTGGATGTAGACGACACACTAAATTATAGCATAAAGCAGGGCAGGGGAGCAATAGGCTGCGAAAGTTCATGCCCTTCTTATCGCGGCAAGGTATCTTCACTTAATTATTTGTTTAAAATATAATTTTAAAAGTGATTTTATTGTTTTTTTGGGTAAAAATAGCCGCAAAAAAATTTATAAGTTTATTAAAAGTATCTCCCGTTATAATCATTTTTACTGTAATATTTACAGGAGCATTTTTATATGCATTCGTAAATAATCATATCGTATTAAATCCTGATTCATGGACATTATATCTTATTATTTTATTTTTTGTCTTAATTTCTGTGTTGAATTCATTAAAAAGATATAATGTAACTCCGGTATTACTGGCATATTCTAAAAGTAAAAACAGCAATAAACATATTTGTATAATGTTTTTTATTAAAAGGGCCTTATTAAATAATTTATTTTTAATAATTATTAATATCTTCGCCTATAATATAAATAGTATTACATTAATCTGTATAACAGTATTTTCTGTATTTATTTCTTTTCTGATAATGTATCTAAAAAATATATATATAAATATTAAAATTAAAAATAATACAGAAAAAATATTGAAAATTAATCCAAAAATAAAAAGCATAATATATGATTATCTGACTTCAGATTTTTCCGCTATGACGGTTTTATGTATAACCATGTTCTTAATTCTTGTAAATGAATTCTCGAAAAATTCCGCATTTGATAATGATTTAAAAACGCAGACTCATTTTTTTATGCTGTTAACAATCATATTCGGTCTGGGATTTATTGGAATAATAGATTCAATACGAAATATAAACCGGAAATTCCACGCCATATTGTCCGCGAATGATTTAAAATATCATGTTAAAAGGACCATTTTATTCCTTGCCGGAATCTATTGCTGGTTATTTGCTGTTTTTATTTATTTTGGCTTTACTGTAAGTGCCGCACTTATGTTTAAATATATATTTTGTATTTTAATTTTGTTTATGATATCAATATTTATGGCGTTTACAATAACAAATATACTGTTAAAATCAATTATTATGATTCTTTTACTGGCCTTTACTGTATGGATTAGCTCTTTAACGTCTCCATTTTTAATAGCGCTTATAATACCGCTTGTTTTTGCATTTGCGAAAGCAAAAAATGAATACAGGGAGTGGTTTTTATTATGATACTCTGTGAAAACCTTTCCAAAACATTCAATTCCGGTTCGGGTATAAAAAATATTAATCTTCAGTTTCTTCCCGGATTCATTTACGGCATTATAGGTTATAACGGAGCGGGAAAAACCACGCTATTGAACTGTATCGAAGGTTTATATACTGCAACATCGGGATTTGTGTTACACAATGACATTAAAACAACCAATGAAAAAGATTTTGTCTCAATTCGCAGAAAAATAGCCTTTTTGCCAAGTGATGAATATTTGTATCCAATGTTATCATGTTCCGAGAATATTGAACTTGCGACAATCTTGAAAACCGGTAAAAATAAACTGCTCAATGAAACAGAAGCGCTGATAAAGTATTTTGAAGTTGATAAATATTTAAATAAAAGATTCCGGGAATGTTCAACAGGAATGAAAAAGAAAGTGCAAATTGTCATCAGTCTGATAGGCGGCATTGATACCATTATTTGGGATGAACCAAATGACGGTCTTGATATAGTTTCCAATATAAAAATTAAAAATCTGCTGAAATACTATAAAAGTAAAAATGTTACGGTGCTTTTTTCAAGTCATGTTATAGAGTTCCTTGATAATTTTATAGACAAATTTGTCCTGCTGAATGAAGGTGAAGTTATTGATAATAATGATATAAAAAACATCAGCTCGCTTGAAGAATTATTTATTAAAAATATGCTTCCCGATGATCAGGTAACTGATTTGTTTTTTAACAAATAATTCCAGACATTTTTCCGCATTTTCCGCATTTGTACCTTGCGCCTGGCAGAAGGGGAAATGATATGTTTTCATTTTTTTTATTCTCTGTATCCTGCATGGAAACTTCTCCAAAAACATTAACACGGTAGCCGTTTCGCCTGACAAGGATTTCACCGCAATTTTCACAACTGGTATCATTGACCGCGCTGATATTGCCGGTATAAACATACATAAGTTTCTTCCGCGCTTCCTTGGCGCTATTGAGCAGGAAACCGCTTTCAGTAGGCGGAGCGTTCCAGCGGTATTCAGGATGATAGGCTGATAAATGCCATGGTATTTTTTTCTTATCCAAAGAAACTATAAAGTCTGCGATTTCTGATAATTCCCTACTGGAATCATTTAACTGCGGCACAACAAGCGTGGTAATTTCCAGATGAACATTCATTATGTAACACAGTTTAATATAATTAAGTGTAGTCTGTAAATCGCCGCCAAGTAATTGTTTGTAAGTATCATCAGAAAACGATTTTAAATCCACATTGGCGGCATCTGTAAGTTTTAAAAGTTCTTTGGCCGCATGTTGATTGATGCAGCCGTTGGTAACAAGCACATTGGCGATACCATGTCTTCGCGCAAGCGCCATGCAATCAAGAAGGAACTCAATGTGTACCAGAGGCTCGGAATATGTATAAGCGATGGAAGAAGTGTCATATTTGAGCGCCGAGGAAATTATTTCGCCGGGTTTCATATATCTGCCCTGAATATCCGTTTTTTGGGAGATGCGCCAGTTCTGACAAAAAGGACAGTGGAGGTTACAACCGGTAAACCCAAGCGAAAGTATTTGTGAACCTGGTTTAAAGTGATAGAGAGGTTTTTTTTCTATTGGATCAACCGCAAGTGAAGATATAAATCCGTAAAAAGGAATTATAGCCCTGCCGGATTTGTTACCGCGGACGCCGCAGGATCCAAATCTGCCGTTTTTTATAACGCAATTGTTATGACAGAGTTTGCAGCTAACAATTCCATCGTTTTCATCAGCGTAAACCGGAATTTCAGCCGCTGTACCCATCTGCGAAAAATCAGAGTAGTCGCAGGTATCTGTCATTAGGAAGCCTGGCTCATGTTTTTTACATGAACCTTCGCGGCGAATTGCGTATTATCGTCCACTTCAAAAGGCTCAAGAATCATGCCAACCGCGCCGCGGCGAATCCATATTTTTACCATTGGCACTCCTTCTCCAGATTCTGTTACAGCGGAAGGTATTTCCTCAACAAACATCACATCTTCAAATAAAAATTCCAGAACAGCGGGATTTGGCCCTAAAGGATCATTTACAAGTATCAGTTTATTTTTTTCTGAAGGATGTGCTCTTGGATGGCCGAAGAAAGGAACGCCGTCTTTAGGCTGTCCTTTCGCGTATTTGGCGATACCGCTTAATGGCAGCATTTCAAGATAGTTATTTTTATTCATGCCAACCTCTCTGTGTATGAGATTATATCAATGAAATTTAATTATATTGAAACCATTCAATTTTTCAAGTACGATTTAAAAAGAGGGATATTTTGAATAATCGTTCTTTTTTCTTCCAGGGTGATGCGCTGCTCCTTCCGCAGGATATTCCGGATTCCCAAATATATTCAGGTCTTTCTCCGGATTTATCCAATAATTTTATTAATCCAGAAATATTTAATATTTCCGCAATTGATGAAAATGTCCATGAGATGATTAATGTTGTGTCCATCCTTCCTGAAACGCCGCTTCAGGATAACTGGAAAAAAATTCCTGTTCGCCAGCTTCTTGCCGCCAGCGCCGCGGGAAATTTTAATATCGACAGGATCATCCGCGCCTGCCACATTGTACAGTGGCGAAGCGAATCCCGCTTCTGCGGAACATGCGGTGCTAAAAATGACTTTATTTACGGAGAAACGCATTGCCTGTGCCCTGTCTGCGGAAGAATGGAGTTTCCAAGAATTTGCCCCGCTGTTATTGTTTTAATTACTGATGACAGAAACAGAATCCTTCTTGCGCATAACAAAAGATTTAAAACAAAAGTATATAGCCATATATCAGGCTTTAACGAAGCAGGAGAATCGCTTGAAAAAACCGTAGCCCGGGAAATCCGCGAAGAAATAAATATAGAGGTTTGTAATATTGTTTATTTTAAATCTCAGGCCTGGCCTTTCCCCAATTCACTGATGCTGGGATTTAAAGCGCATTATTTATCGGGGACAATCAAACCTGACGGAATAGAGATTGAAGACGCCGCCTGGTTCGAAAAAGATAATCTGCCTGAACTCCCGGGACATGGCTCGCTGTCGCGCGTACTCATTGATTCATGGCTTGCGGGTAATTAAGTACAGGAGAAAACAGCGACAGACAGATACTACGTTTCTGCGCTCTTGGGATATGCTGCATTTAACAGCAATGGCGTAATAAGAACCGTAATAAGCACAACAACTATTATACTTGGATACATGATTGAGCTTAAATATCCCAATGCCATACCTTTGGAAGCGACAATGAATGAAACTTCGCCTCGCGGGATCATGCCAAAGCCGACCTGTAAACTTTCCCTGTTTGTAAAATTGCATAATTTTGCGCCTAATCCGCAGCCGATCAATTTTGATAATATCGATATTATGACCAGTAAAAGCGTGAATATAATTAAATTGCCTGTCATGCCGTCAAACGATGTGTGTATGCCGATATTCGCAAGGAATATTGGAGTAAAAAACATATAGGATAGCCAGTGAGTTTTTGTTTCAAGATATTCAACGCATCTAGTACTGCAAAAAGCGACACCCGCGATATATGCTCCTGTTATGTCTGCCAGTCCAAAAAGTTCGGCAAGATACGCCATAAGGAAACAATAGGCTATCGCAAAAACCGTAAACCTTCTTCTTTCGCCTTTTCTTGCATAAGCCCAATTAAAAATTTTATTGACAAGAATGCCTGCTCCAATGGCAAACACAAAGAAAGCGATGATTTTCAATAGAATTATCCCCAGAGAAAGAAAGGATAAACCGTTTGAGCCTATGCCCATTGTTACAGCCAGAACGATAATAACCAGAATGTCATCAAAAACAGACGCTCCCAACAGGGCTGTTCCTGTTTTGGTTTTTAATTTCCCCATTTCAGATAGAGCCTCAACCATGATGCTCGTTGACATTGACGCAAAAACAACGCCGATGAAGAAACATTGAAATACCGAAAGCCCCAGCATTTTACTGAATACAAGAGCCAGGGCAAATCCGCCGCCCAGTGCAGCGATTATGCCGAAAATGGAGATTAAAAGCGATGGTTTTAACATGCCTTTAAGCTGCCTGAAATCGGTTTCCATTCCGGCGGAAAAAAGCAAAAAAATAACTCCAAACTCCGCGATTGTACTAATTGTTTCATTCGGCTCAACCAATTTTAAAACAGCAGGACCTAATAAAACTCCCGCAATAAGCGCGCCAATTACCTGCGGCATATGGATGCTTTTCATTGTGATGGAAAAGGCTTTTGTTACCAGCAGGATTAACGCGATAATAAGCAGAATATAGGTATTTGTCATATTAAGTCACTCCTTATTTATTTATATATAAATTTTCCTGACTGATTATACTATTTTAAATGATCATTAAAAAATACTTGACAAACTTGTAGTATCCTATAGCAATTTTTTTTTTAATATGATAGAATAATTTTATTAAAGTAAAGCGCTAAACATACACGCGCCATATATAGGGGGAGGAGATAATCATGGCAAAATCTAATGATTCAGAAAAGACCAGGGGCAATCCTAACGCGTCAAGCGAGGAAAAAGCGAAAGCCCTGGAAGCAGCCCGTCTTCAGATTGAAAAACAATTTGGCGCGGGATCATTAATTAAACTGGGAGAGCATAATGCCGCTTCCGGTATTGAAGTAGTGCCTTCAGGCTCAATACTTCTTGATGAGGCATTGGGAATCGGAGGCTATCCCAGGGGGCGTATAATCGAAATATACGGCCCTGAGTCTTCGGGAAAAACTACGCTTGCCCTGCACGCGATAGCCGAAGCCCAAAAATTAGGAGGAAACGCCGCCTTTATTGACGCGGAACATGCCCTCGATCCTGTTTACGCTAAAAATCTTGGGGTTAACATAGACGAATTATGGGTATCGCAGCCTGATAACGGTGAACAGGCAATGGAAATTACAGAAAGCCTTGTCCGTTCCGGCGCTGTCGACGTCATTGTTGTAGACTCCGTCGCGGCCCTTACCCCTCAGGCGGAAATTGAAGGCGAGATGGGTGACGCTCAAATGGGCGCTCAGGCGCGTTTAATGAGCCAGGCATTGAGAAAACTTACAGCGACAATCGGTAAATCGCGTACAATATTAATTTTTATTAATCAGATTCGCATGAAGATTGGAGTCTTCTTCGGAAACCCCGAAACGACAACCGGCGGCAACGCGCTTAAATTCTATTCATCGGTCAGGCTGGAAGTGCGAAAAACTGAGACAATCGAAGTGAGCAAGGATGTTGATGCTATTGGCAACAGGGTGCGCGTTAAGGTTGTAAAAAATAAAGTCGCGCCTCCTTTCAGAAAAACAGAAATTGAGTTAATGTTCGGTAAGGGAATTTCAGCGTCAGGCAGCCTTTTGGACTGCGCGGTAAAGAACGAGCTGATAAAGAAAAGCGGCGCATGGTATTCCTACAATGATGAAAAAATAGGGCAGGGCAGGGACAATACCCGTGAGTATCTTGAGCAGCATCCTGATTTCTCCAAAGACCTTGAAAAAAAATTAAAGGCAATTATTTTCCCCGGAAGAGAGTTTCCGCAGGCAAAGAATGCCGCAGCCAGGACAAGCGTAGAAATGCCTGATTTAAAACAGACTGCGCAGGGTATTACAGCAAAAACCCCGGTATCCGCAGCGGTAGCGGAAAAAGCGCCTGTTTATGAAACTGCCTCCGCGCCCCGCGGCCGTCCAAAAAAGACAGCTGCAGGAGAAGACGCATTATTTTAATGGCAGTTGCATATTCGCATCTTTTGTATAATTAAAAAATATTATCTTAATTCAGTGTTTGTCCATAAAGCATAAGGTTTTATGGACAAACATAAATTGTTATCTTGACTTTCTGTTAAAATTATAACATAATCTCAGAATGAAAAATTTTGTGCAATATTTATTACTGTTTCTGTTGGTAATCACGGCCCTAACGCCATGTTTTACACAGCAGTACTACAGCGGAGACGGCGGAAGAAACATTAGGCTTGCAATTTATGAACCTCAGCCGCAGGGGAATGTATCGGGGGATCAGTTAACATATATCCAGAGCATGTTAAATAATAATTTTAACAGATTTTCTGCGATTAGATTAATTGATCAGCAATATCTTGAAAGAATAATAGCTGAACAGGATGCCGCATCCAGCGGCAGATTTAGTGATGAGGATTATATCAGAATTGGAGCTCTGGTAAACGCCCAATATATGCTTTTCGGCACAATACAAAGCCTTTCCGCAGACCGTTACAGGCTGCATCTGTCCATAACAGAATCTAATGAAGGATTACGTGTTGCCACCTTCATGAAAGACGGCAGCATCACTTCATTGGTATACGAAGCGACAGATGAACTGCTTAAGGGACTGGGAGTTATCCTTACCGCAGAAGGCAGGAATGAACTGCAAAGGCAGCAAAAAGCGGCAGTGCAGGCTGAACAAAGAATGGCAAGAGATACGGCCAGAAATGAAAGAGCCAGTAAAACCGGAAGCGCTTTCGATGCAGCAAAGGAACAAAGGATTGATCATGCGCACAGATCATTTCTGGGCACAAATGTTTTCTTTAAATTTGAACCCGGTGAAATTTACGGCGGCGGTTTAGAAGTTGAGGCTTTCGTTCCAATATTTCCGTTTATAACGCTTGGGGTTTCAGCTAACATTGGCCTCATGTTTCCGGATGATTACAAAATCGGCGATGGAGATTTTTTTTCATGGTCAGTCTCCCCTGTAGCCGGCATTATTTGGCCTGCTAACCAGAGTATAAAAATATTTTCAGATGTATTATTTGATTTTGGCAACTTTGGCGCGTTAAACGGGATATTCGCCGAATGGTTTACCCTGTCTTATGATATTGGCATTCAGTTTCATATTCCAAACAAAAATTATGTTTTAGGCATGAAATACCGTGGATCTTTTTATGATGAAAAGCATTACACAAGCACGTTTGTTCTGGGCGTATCCTTATGGTGGGGGAATTAACAAGGCCGGTGTCTTTTATGGAATCTAAATCCTACGCGGCGGCGCACAGTTTCAAGCTAAGTGAATTTGAAGGTCCGCTGGATCTTCTTCTCTACATGATAAAAAAAAATGAAATAAACATTTATGATATTCCTATTGCCCAGATCACCGAACAGTACATTGAGTACCTCAGTCAGGCGGAAATTCTGGATCTGGAAGATATTACAGGTTTCCAGTCGATGGCGGCAACCTTGCTTTATATTAAAAGCCGCACTTTGCTGCCTGTAGAAATGGAAGACACGGATGAAGATCCCAGAGCGGAACTTGTCGAACGGCTGATCGAATATCAGAAATATAAAAAACTTTCCGAGCTGATGGAAGAAAAAGAAAAAGAAAATGAATGGGTAATCGAACGGCGCAGGCTTCAGCATAATTTACCATTTACTGATGACGATATTTGGGAGAAGGTCGATATATGGGACCTGTTAAAAACATTTTCATCCTTAACCATAAATTTACCGGCAGAGCGGATAATCGATCTCTATGAAGAAGTCAGCGTAAATGAAAAAACCACTTTGCTTATGGAATTTCTTGAAAACAGGGGTGAATGCAGATTTACAGAACTTATAACCCACCCGGGATCACTTGATGTTGTCTGCGCTTTTCTTGCTGTCCTTGAAGCGGCTAAACTGCGCATGATTATCATCTTTCAAAACCGTCTCTTTGGTGATATTCTTATACGACCAAGTGAAAGCGGCTAGTGACTCCTGTACTTACAGCGAAGCTTCCAGTACAATTACTGACTGCGCCACTATCCATATAGGGAGTATTTTGTGACAGAAAATCTTGAAAAAGAAACAGCGCTTGTTGAAGCGGTTCTCTATCTAGAATCGGACCCAATAGACCAAGGCGGTATCGCAAAGAAAAGCGGTCTGTCAAAAGAAATAGTTAAACTCGCGCTGGATAATCTGGGCGAACGGTATGCGTCAGCCGCGGATTGCGGCATTGAGCTGTCTCAAATAGGCGGCGGGATTATGATTACCGCCAAACGCGTGTATTGGGAAAATTTAAAAGAATACTACGGTAAAAAGAGCGAAGGGAAAATTTCACGCGCGGCAATGGAAACGCTCGCGATTGTCGCATACTCGCAGCCAATTACCCGCGCGGAAATTGAAAAAATCCGCGGAGTATCTGCGGATAATATGATACGCCTGCTCCTTGAAAAGAAACTAATACATGAAGCGGGGAAAAAAGACATTCCCGGCAGACCTGTTATGTACGGCACCACTAAAGATTTTCTGAAACTTTTCCGACTTAATTCCATCGCCGATCTGCCAAAATTGAGTGAAGGCGATATAGAAAAATTTGAATTGGAGGGTGAATAGTATTAGGCTGCAGGTTTATCTATCCCATGCCGGAGTTGCCTCAAGAAGGGCGGCAGAAGAAATAATAGCCCATGGCAGGGTTTCAGTAAACGGAATAACAATTACCACAGCAGGGTATAAAGTAGAGGAGAACGACGCAGTCCTTCTTGACGGAGAACCTGTTCAGACAGAAAATCGATTGCTTTATTTGGCGCTGAATAAACCTGAAGGTTATATTTGCAGTTCAAGCGATCCGCAGGGACGCCCCCTTGCGCTTAGCCTTCTCCCAAAAACAACTGAACGGCTGTATAATGTAGGCAGACTTGATTTTTTATCATGCGGTCTCATTTTCTTTACCAATGACGGAAAATTCGCTTCCCGTTTAGGGCATCCGTCATGCGGATTGGAAAAAGAATATTTGGTAGAAGCGGCAGGTCCCATTCCGGATATCGCTGTTGAAGCTTTTAACAAGGGGATTACAATCGAAGATATTCATTACAGGGCTAAATCCGCTGAAAGAACCGGCCGCAAAAGCATTCGAATTGTTTTGATTGAGGGTAAAAACCGTGAAATACGCCGTGTTTTTTCCCATTTTCATCTGCATGCGGTAAAGCTGTGCAGGGTTCGAATCGGCCCTGTTATTCTTGGAGATATGGCACAGGGAGCATCACGCCATTTAACCGATAGAGAACTTGATTCATTGAAAAACGGTGAAACTGGAATGAGAACCTGGAATTGGAGAAATTTATGGTAATAGCGATTGACGGTCCCGCCGGATCCGGGAAAAGCACCATTGCTAAACTGCTCGCGGAAAAATTAAAAGATGAAAAAGGAACTGGGTTTACATACATAAACTCCGGAAAACTGTATCGTGCGATTACCTACGGATGTTTACAGGTTAAAATAGACACACAGGATAGTGAAAAAGTAATAAATTATGCTAAGAATATAAATATTTTTTATCAAAAAGACCAGGTTTTTCTTGATGGAGTAAATGTCACAGAACACCTGCATACAGACGAAATAGACAAATATTCATCACCGCTTTCTGCCATTGTTCCGGTCAGACATATTGTTAATGACCTAATACGTTCACTCGCGCAGGGGCGCAATATAGTGGTAGAGGGCAGGGACATGACCACTGTTGTTTTTCCTGATACACCGTACCGTTTTTATCTTGACGCTTCGGCCGATTCCAGGGCTTTACGGCGTTTTACCCAGGGAACATCCAATCTTGGACTGGAAGAAATAAAAAAAGCTATTATGGAACGCGATGAAATCGACAAAAATAAAACAGAGGGAAGTTTAAAAATCACAAAAGGAGTTCAATATTTAGATACATCGGGCTTGACGATTATCCAAGTTTATGAGACATTGAAAGAGGAGATTAAGACTAATACTAAGAGGACAAAAAAGAAAATGGCAGAGAGGGAAGTGCGCACGGACACAAGTCCGACGGACACTAGTCCGGTAAAAGATGACGAGAACATTCAAACTCAATTACAGGAAGAATACCTAAAATCAATCGAACAGCTTGAAGAAGGTCAGCTTGTCGAAGGTAAGGTTATTCAGGTTACTCCGGAACAGGTATTTATCGATGTTGGTTATAAATCGGAAGGCAAAATTTCAATAGCGGAATTTACCGATATTCCAAAAGTCGGTGATGTTGTGCCGGTAATCCTCATCGCGAAGGAAAACAAACACGGCGAAGTAATTGTTTCCAAGCAGAAAGCGGACGCTAAGATTTTCTGGAAAAATCTCAGACAGGCTCATCAGGAGCATCAGCCAATTGAAGGAACTGTTGAAAAACAGGTAAAAGGCGGATTTGATGTTAATCTTGGCGCAGGCGTTCACGCATTTCTTCCCGTAAGTCAGTCTGATATTCAAAAAATTGAAAAACCCGAAAAAATTCTTAACATGAAAATACGCGCTTATGTGGAACGTCTTTACTCCGACGGAAAAATTAATATTGTAGTAAACAGGCGAAAGTGCATGGAAGAAGAACTTGAACGCAAGCGCAATGACTTCTTTGAAAACACTCCTGTCGGATCTGATATTACAGGCATTGTAAAAAGTTTTACATCATTCGGCGCGTTTATCGATCTTGGCGGATTCGACGGATTACTGCACATAAATGACATGAGCTGGGGCCATGTTACCCGCCCGAAAGATTTTGTAAAAAAAGGCCAGGAAATCGGTCTGAAAGTTATCCGTATAGATCGCCAGGAAAAACGGATTAACCTTTCGCTTAAACATTATTCAGATGATCCCTGGATTCATTTTGAAGAAAAATACCATGTCAATGACATTGTAAAGGGAAAAGTCACAAAACTTACCGATTTTGGAGCGTTCATCGAACTTGAAGAGGGTATCGAAGGACTTGCCCATATTTCTGAATTTTCCTGGGTAAAGAAAATTCACAAACCTCAGGATCAGTTAAAACCCGGCGATGTTGTTGAATGCATGATCCTGGGTTATGATCTCCAGGCAGGAAGAGTGTCTCTGGGACTGAAACAGGTGCATGATAATCCATGGGAAACCATCGAAGAAAAATACCAGGTAGGTTCAAGGATAAAACGTAAGGTAGTAAAAATTACCAATGCCGGCGCTTTTATTGAACTGGAAGAAGGCATAGACGGTTTCCTGCATGTTGACGATATGTCCTGGACCAAAAAGGGAAAAAATTCCGGAAACGATCTTTCAACCGGACAGGAAATAGAAGTAATGGTAATTTCTGTTGACGCCGGAAACAGGAATATCAAGCTTGGTATTAAACAGTTATCAGAAGATCCATGGAAGAATTTCTGCGAAAACTACAGAAGCGGCTCTCCGGTAGAGGGAGAGGTTGCGTCTGTTACGGATTTCGGTATTTTCCTCCGCGTTCCCGGCGGCATTGAAGGACTAATCCATAAAACCAATCTTGTTGAAAACCGTGATGAAGATCCGGAAGAAGCGCTGAAAAAATTCAAGGTTGGCGATAAGGTAAAGGCGATTGTGCTTGAAATTCAAAGCGACAAACAAAAAGTCGCTTTTTCCATTCGTGATTATCAGAAGAAGGTGCAAAGAGAAGAAATATCCCGTTATATGACAGGATACGATAACGAAGGATCTTCAGATTCCACCTATACTCTGGGTTCTGTCCTCAAATCCAAAAATACACAATCAGGTGATTCTGAGGATAATAAAAAAACCTAGGCAGGAATCACATGCTGTCTAAGATTGATGTCACAAAATTTCATACTCTAATCGAGATTAATTCTCTGATAAATTCAAATTATGAAAGCGTTCATAATCTTCTTCTGCAAATTATGGAATCGGCTACAAAGCTCTCAGAAGCTGAAGCTTCATGTCTTATGCTGATGGATAAGGATAAACAGGAACTTTACTTTGAGGTTGCACTTGGTTCAAAGGCGACTGAAGTGAAAAAGTATACAGTGAAACTCGGAGAAGGGATTGCCGGCTGGGTTGCGCTGCATAATAAATCGCTGATAATAAATGATCTGGCAAATGACAAACGCCATTTAAGCAATATCGGAGAAGAAATAAATTATAAATCAAAAACAATGATGGCAGTTCCCATGAGGATCAAGGATAAATGTATTGGCATTCTTGAAGTAATAAATAAAATTTCAGAACCTGGTTTTTCCCAGGAAGATCTTGAATGGCTTGAAATTTTCGCAAATCAGGCGACTTTGGCAGTTGTAAACGCCAAACATATTGAAGAAGCTAACAGTGAAATTCAATTGCTGCAGAACCAGCTAAATACAGATCATGGGTATCATACAATAATTACAAAGAGCCCCGCAATTCTGGAAAAATTGGAGATGATTGAAAGGGTTGCAAAAACAGATTCTTCTGTTCTGCTTCTGGGGGAGAGCGGGGTAGGGAAGGAACTTTTCGCGGAGCAGATACACCTGCGCAGTAAACGCTCGAAAGCTACGTTTATCAGGGTAAACTGCGCCGCCTTGCCTGAAGGGCTTTTGGAAAGCGAGCTGTTCGGTCATGTAAAGGGAGCGTTTACAAACGCTGTTTCAAACAGGCAGGGACGTTTTGAAATGGCGGATAACGGCACAATCTTTCTGGATGAAATAGGCGATTTGCCTTTATCCCTGCAGGCTAAAATATTACGGGTTATTCAGGAAAGAAAATTTGAAAAGGTTGGTTCAGATTCAACAGTATCTGTAAATGTGCGCATAATTGCGGCGACAAATAAAGACCTTGAAGAGCAGGTGGAAAAAGGCCAGTTTAGAAGCGATTTATATTACAGGCTCAATGTGCTCCCGATCTATATTCCGCCGCTGCGCCAGCGTCTTGAAGATATTCCCGAGCTTGCGCATTTCTTTCTTGGTAACTTCATGCGTGAAACCAAAAAACAGTTCTCGGGTTTTTCCCAGGATGCGCTTCAGGTAATGCTGTCTTATTCCTGGCCTGGCAATGTCCGCGAACTTCAGAATTGCATTGAACGCGCCTGCGTTATCGGCAAGAACAAATGGATTGGACCCGAAGATCTGTTCCTGAAATCCGGAGAAATGCAGGAAGAGGAAGCCATGGATCGAAATCTGAAAATAGCCATAAATGTTTTTAAAGGCAGTTTTATTCGCAAGGTGCTTGAAGAAAATGACTGGAATCAGACAGAGGCAGCCAGGGCACTTGCCATACAGCGCACTTATTTGTCAAGATTAGTAAAAGAATTAAATATAATAAATCCAAAGGAGCAATAATGCAAAACAACGATACTTCCAGCGGAACTTCCCGCGGCGCACAATCAAATCAAAATGATAAATTAACGGATAAGATAAACGATTTTGTTCAGAGAAACAGAAAGGGAATTTTAACAGCAGTAATTATCCTGGCGGTAGGTATCGCAGGAACAATCGCGTTCTTTTCCCTGAATGATTATTTCAACAGGAAAGCAATTGCGGATCTGGAAGAACTGGATAAAAGATTATCAGAACTAAAAACGGAAATTAATGAAGAGTCTGGAACAGGGGACGCAGAAGCACTTCTTGCGGACTTAAATGCATTTGCAAAAAATAAATCAGGTTTCGCAGGCGGTAAAGCATGGTCAAGCATCGCTCAGATTCACACCGACAGGAAAGAGTGGGCGGAAGCTGAAAGCGCGTGGCGTAATGCCGCCAGGGCAGGCGCTAAAACCTATCTGGGACCTGTTGCATTATTCAATGCGGCGGTTGCCGCGGAAGAGCAGGGAAAACTGGAAGAAGCCATTGAATTGTTGAGAAACTGCATTGCGCATAAATTTGATTTCCCTGCGGCTCCCCGCGCGCAATTTTCAATAGGCAGGATAAACGAAAGCCTTAACAATATTCCCGCCGCGATTGAAGCATACCGCGCTGTAATGATTAACTGGTCACATATCACTGTATGGTCTAATCTGGCGCAAAGCCGCATCACGGCTCTTGAGATTAGATGAAAAAAATAAAAAAGCGGCATAAAAAAGAGCGGATTTTCCGGACGACATTTTTTTTAACAGCAGCTTTTTTATTAATATTTTTTTCATGCGGCATTGACGAATATTATTATCTTGAACAGGTTGATGAGAGAAATATCACAGTAACAATGGGCAATATTGTGGAAATTATTGTTCCTCCAGTGAATACAGGAAGGTTTTATTATTTCTCCAATTACAGTATTTTATACAGAATATACATAAGCGGTAATCATATACCGAGTGTAGATATAATGAATAATCTATCTGTTATCAGCCCGGATCTGACAAGTGATTATAACAGATTTTTATATATTACCGACCCCACATCTTCATCGCTTCCTTCAGCAAGCACTTTTCGCGATTATTTTGAACTGGAATTTGAACTGCTTCCTGAAGCTGGAATAGACATCAGTAATACCGTTTTATCTGAAAGAGGCGGAAAACTGGAAATCACATTTCCGGAGATTGATTATGAATATCCTGCAACAGTCTATAATGATCATGAAGTCCGTCTGCGCAGGTCTTACAGGCCCAGCGGTTTACTTATTAATCCAAAACCGCAGGACGATCCCTATTTTCGCAATACGCCTGAATTAAATGATTTTATTAATGCAATAAGCGACAGTAATGCAGATGTTATTGTGCGTGAAGGCCTGTCAGAGCATTATGCCTATATTTCTATGTATATTGTCTCCATGGGAATTGATTCGAATTTTTCCCAAATATACAGTAAACCTACACATATTGGCGTTTTCAAACTGCCTGACGCGCCGGATTATTAGCGCTTTAGTTTTGTTTATGTCTATAATTAGAGTATTTATGGCGAGATTTTGTTTGTAGGTTTTACTAATCATAATGTTTATTCTGTCTACCAGGATTACGAGCGGTTTTATCGCTCTACATTTCGCTTTGGCGGAATGTCGTAAACCGCCATATATTTACTTGATCATGTAAAGATATCAAATTAAATATATTAGCTAACAATATAAAAAATTATATACATCAAAATATGAAGCCCATTCTGTACTAACAGCTAAGTTTTCTGCATCAGTTGTAACAATATTCCTGGCAAGAACTTCTTTGCGTCTAAAATCATATAATGACACACAATCATTTTCAAGGCGTTTTTGTCTGTAAACCTTGTCATGTTTCGCGTTAACATAATCTATACTTTCAGCACTGTTGTAAGTAAACCCCCACAATAAAGATGTTAACGAATATTTCTTCTTGCCGCATGGAATTAGAAAACATTTAGCATTATTAATTGAGATTCCCTGCGGAATATTTTTATTTAATTTTTCTATGAACATATATGTGTCAATTTCTGAGTGAAAATCCGCTGCGGCGATTTCGCAGTCTGCACTGACTCCGGTTGATAAAGGAGACGCGATTTCAATTTTCGCGAGCGGATTGAAACCCTGAGTAAACATGACAGGAATTTCAGCTCTAATAAAAGACATGGAAAATATTTCTATAAGACTTAAATGTCCATGAAAAACAGCGTTCCCATTTTTGCTGAAACTGAATAATACCCTGTAAATATCCGGATCACTTTTGCGAGGCGGTGAAACGCCTGCATCACCATTTTGTTGTTTAGTGTACTGGAGGCTGTGCTGTAAGTACGGTATAACCAAATCCATATTTCTCAGTGGTTTTATTTCATTTCCGTATTCCTTTACTTCAGGAACGCGATTTTTACATACTCCGCATAATGTGCATTTTTCCCTGCATGATGGAGTGCGTTCAGCATTATTGGATTTTTCAAGTTCCTGTTTTAAATATTCTTTGGTTACACAGGAATCAATTCCATTCCACGGCAGCGGCTCATTTCCTGATAAAAACCAGTCTGTCATTTCGCAATTTTTATCAAGCAATTGCAGCCATTTTTCCTTATCGATAAATTCATCCCATGCGTCAAGTCTGCTGCCGCTTCTCCATGCCTCTTCACACAGAAGACCTGCGCGCTCATCTCCCCTGCTCAATAAACCTTCTATCCTGGAAATTACTGGATCAGAAATGCTGACCTTGTGTCCCAAAGGTTTTAATTTTGATTTTATATAAAGCATCTTTTCCATCGCGGCGGCGCTGTCTATTTGCGAAGCCCATTGATAGGGCGTATGTGGTTTTGGAATGAATATGCCAACATTGATATTAAAGTGCATACGTGTTCTGCGGCCTACATCTGTTATGAAAGAAACAATCTCCTCTTCCTCGCTGGTTGTTTCATGTCCACCTGATTGCATGTTAAAGGTCTCTGTTCTTTTCAGGGGAAGACCAATCATAAAATAAAACTTTGCGGTTTTCCAGCCGCGTTTTTTGGCTTCGCCAAGAATCGTAAAAACTGAATCTCGGGTAACTTCCTTGTTGATTGACATCTGCCAGAAATCATGCGGAGTTTCAACGGCAAAAGTTAATCCGCTTTTTCTTGTAACAGAAATTTTTTCAAGGAGCAAAAGCGAAAAGCCGGATACTTTTAAAGATGGCATCTGGAAAGAAACATGTGATGAGTAAAATAATTTATTGAGAGTTTCAACCAACTCTTCCACGCCGTTGTAGTCGCCCGATGAAAGAGAAGACAGGCTAATCTCGCGCCAGCCGCTCTCTTTTACAAGATCATTCACTTCACTGACAATTTGTTCAATGCTTTTTTGCCGGGCGGGTCTGTACCAGAAACCGGCATGGCAGAAACGGCAGCCATTTGGACAGCCGCGCATTATTTCTACAGCGCCGTGATTATGAATAATTTTCATGTTAGGAACGGGAAACGTCATTGATACCTTTGCCGCCTCATCGTCTTCGGAAAAGCCCCAATAAATCGCGCGGGATGCTTTTTCCTTTCCGTAAACCCACATGTTCGGATGACTGGATATTTTTTCAAGAAGAGCCGCCCTGCCCTGCCCTCTTTTTTTAAGCTGCGCCAGTTCAGCGGCTAAATCAAAAAAGCCAGCTTCAGCCTCTCCTATCCAGAAAGCGTCGATATAAAGCGAATACGGAAGCGGATTTGAAACAGCCGGCCCTCCCGCAATAACAATCGGAAAAAAAGATGATTCGCCTTCTGCTGAAATTCCTTGCGGTTTTAATCTATTCCTGTCATCGCAGCGTAACGGGATACCCGATACTTCAAGCATTGTTAAGATGCCGTTTAGACCGAGCTCATACCCAATGGTAAACATCAGGAGATCGAGATTGGCCAAACTAATTCCTGTATCAAGTCCGTATAGTGGGACATTTTTTTTGTACAGCAATTTTTCAAAATCGGGAGCCGGAGCAAAGGCCCTATCGCAGACTATACCGTTTATATTATTCATGCGGCTATAAATAATGCGCATAGCCTGATTCCCCATCCCGATTTCATAAAGATCCGGAAAGGCTATCAAAGTTTGAAAAAAGTCTTCATTGTTTTTTGTAATTCTGCCCGCTTCGCCGCCGACATATCGGGAAGGTTTTTCCACTTCCAGTAAAGAACCGCCGAATACCGCTACAGGATCAATATATTTCACCGTCATTAACGGTTATGCCTTCTTATATAAATGCTTAAGTTAAGGCCGATACCTATCATTACGGCAAGAACTGCCGAGCCTCCGTATGACATAAACAACAGCGGAATACCGGTAATAGGCATAATGCCCATGGTCATGCCGACATTTATTATAAAGTGAAAACTGATCATGCCGACAAGTCCCGCGCAGATATATTTCGCGAAAGGATCGGCTGTGTTTTTCATGGTTACCAACAGGCGCTGACAAATTACAAAGAAAAGCACGAACACCAGAAGCCCGCCCAGAAAACCCGCTTCTTCAGAAAATATTGAAAAAATAAAATCCGTGCTTTGTTCCGGGAGGAAGCGGTAATGGCTCTGCGTACCCTGCAGATAACCTCTGCCTGTCAGTCCTCCGGCTCCTATGGCTGTAATGGATTGAATAATATTCCAGCCTGCACCGCGCGGATCTACATTGGGATCTATAAAAACGATAAGGCGCATAATCTGATATTCTTTTAAAATTAATCTGGCTGCGTAGGATGTAATAAGTGAAATAATAATTATTGCGGAGCTGTAACCAAGCCAGTAAAAATATTTTCTTTTATATTTCAAATAACCAAAAATGGCAATCGCGGCAATGACCAATATAAAAGCCACGGCTAGCATAATTATTTTTGGATTGGTAAGAGATGAAATAACGGGCAATGTTTTCTGCAGAATGTAAATCTGCCAGAACGGCAGCACAAGAAGAACTCCTGTCAGCCCGAGACATAATACCATAAATGCTACATAACGCAGTGATATGCCCGCTGCAAATGTCATTGTCATAAGGATAGCTATATAAACAAGTGATGTGCCAAGATCAGGCTGTACTAAAACTATTCCCATTGGAATAAAAACGATCACACAACTGACAATAAAACGCGAGAATGAATTTTCGTTTCGCTCTGTATCGGCCAGATAGCGTGCAAGGAGAATTATAACGGTGATTTTCACAAACTCCGATGCCTGAATGCCGACAGAGCCAATTCGCAGCCACCGTGTGGCGTTCTGAACAAGCCTGCCGAAAAGCAGAGTATATAAAAGCGGCAGTAGTGAAATCAGGTATATGTAAAGCGAAAGATTATAAAATCTTCGGTAATCGACAAAGGCAAGCCCGACGGCAACTGATAATCCTATGGATGCCCAAATTATTTGCCGTATATATTCCTCGGATACCTGAACGCCCGCAGATGTTATTCCGGATGAGTAGATAAACAGAATTCCCATCACCAATAGTATGATCACAGAAAGCAGCAAAAAATAATCCAACTTTAATATGCTGTTAATTCTCATTCTCTTCGCCCCTGAATTGGCATTAAATACTGAAATCCCAAAGTCCGCACTGCTTCTTCATAAGTCTGATTTGCGAAGTACCCCTGAAAAATTACCGCGGACGCGTAAGGAGCCCACCATTCCCACGGGTTAGCAGCTTCTACAATAACTGAAACAACAATTTTTTCATCGTCATTTACGCTGTTATAAGGAGCGTAAGCCGCAAACCATGAATGCCACCTGTCCTGCAGCCCGACTTCGCTTGTACCGGTCTTTCCCGCGATTTGAACCGATCTGATATTTAACGGGTATTGGGCAGTTCCGGCTTCAATAACATTGCGCATGTCCCGGCGCACGGTCTCAAAAACATCGCGGGAAATATTACTTTCGCGTAACACTTCAGGCGTGACATTATACTCTACTGCGTTGGTCACACCGTCGCGTACTTCCTTTAAAATATGCGGTTTATAAATAACGCCGTTGTTTACTACCATACTGACCATATTCGCAAGCTGAAGCGGCGTTACAAGCGTATAACCCTGTCCTATGGATAAAGTCATTGTATCGCCTGCCACCCATCTTTCATGGAAACGTCTTTCTTTCCATTGCGGGGTTGGTATAAATCCAGCCAGTTCGCCGGGAAGATCAATGCCCGTAAGTTCGCCAAACCCAAATTCCTTTGCTGTAGAAACTATCCTGTCTACGCCCATATAATCTCTGCCGACTGTCCAATAGTAAATATTGCATGATTGCGCCAATCCCCTCTGAAGGTTCAGCCTTCCGTGTCCAGGACGGCGGTTGTGACAGTGCCAGTCACGGTTGCCATAATTGATCATTCCCTGACACAGAACAAATTGTTCAGGCGGAAACACGTTTTCCGCAAGTATGCCCGTAGTCATAACAATTTTAAAGGTAGAAGCCGGAGGGTAAGATGACTGAATAGTTCTGTTTAAAAACGGTTTATTCGGATCATTTACAAGAATTTGATATTCGGAACGAAGACCGTCTGTAAATATATTAGGATCATACCAGGGATAGGAAACCATCGCGAGAATTTCCCCGTTTGGGCGCATAACAACTATCGCTCCAATCCGCGGTCCAAGAGCATTTTCAACAAGCGTTTGCAGTTCTGTGTCAATTGTTAAAATTAAATTTTTTCCCATTTCAGGAGGCGCCAGAACCGTGTTTTGACTGCCGGCAATCCTTCTGCCCCTGACATCCACAGTTCTGGTTTCCCTGCCTTCGCTTCCGCGCAGCAGATGATCGTACTGTTTTTCAATTCCCGCTTTTCCAATAACATCTCCCTGCTGATAACCCATATTATAAAGAGTTGTAAGCTCATCGCGGGTAATATCGCCTACATAACCTAAAATATGCGAAAGGCTGCCCGCGCTGCCGTAATTGCGCACAGGCTTGATTTGCCATGAAACGCCTGGCAGATTGTTCTTTCTTTCAGCGAGAGCCGCAATTGTTGAAAATGAGACATTTGAGGCAATTTCTACAGGCTGATACAACTGTAAATACTGACGCGGAAGCCTGTCCATTATCTCTTCGGAAGGAAGAGCCAAAATCTCCGAAAGAGCTTCAATAACTCCGTCAATCTCACTGCCGGAAATATCCGCAGGCGTTATGCTGACAGCGTAAGAATCCCTGTTTATAACAAGAGGACGGGAAAAATTACGGTCATATATTTCTCCTCTTTGCGCGGGGATGGAAAAAGTTCTTCGCGAAATATCCTGCGCTCTTGTAAGGTATACATCGCCTGAAAGTATCTGCATGCTGAAAAGTTTTACGCTGTAAACAATAAAAATGATTACAAACAAAATTCTTAGCGCGTTTAAACGCATACTATGATTTTCCTGCATAACGCTAACTCCTCTCCGGCAAGATAAATTTAAATTGCTTTAAAAGAAAAAATAATAAAGGCGCGCTTAGTGAGTTAAGGCCGATCTCGATCCATAAGGTTGATGATAAAAACGGGTATGCGGGAACGGAGAGAGGAAAGATCAGGTTTAAAAGCAAAAGAATTAACGCTTTTATCAAGGTTGCCGCCGAACAAAGGATTACCGGCATAAAAATAATATCAAGGAAAAACGCTCCCTTGAAAAGGCCTGTTAATGCACCGATTAATGTGCGTACAAGGCAATTCAGCCCCAAAGGAGACGCGGAAAGAAAATCCAGCAGTATTCCTGAGAAAAAACCTGAAACCTGCCCTGTCATTGTTCCGTTTATATACGCGGAAAAAACAACAATGCACAATGCCAAATCCGGTATTACATTTAAAAAGGCAATCTTCGCGATGAGTGTAGACTGCAGAATCCCTGCGATTATGCTGAAAATTACTGTCCAGATAATACTTCTGACCATGCTATTCCTGCCCTTCTTTATTTGTTTCTGCTTCTATTACGAATACATATTCCAGTCTTGAATAGTCGAGCATCGGCATTACTTCAATTTCCAGAGTGGATTCAAACTCTAAAACAGTAACCCTGGAAACCCGTCCTATATTGATGCCTGCCGGGTACACGCCTCCCATACCGCTTGAAATAATTATATCTCCGAAATTTATTTCATTCATTGCCCGTCTCGGAACAAAACGCATCAAAAGCGGAGATTCAGGATTTCCCTGCCCTTCAATTATGCCTTCCAGACGGGAAACGGATAAACGCGCCGATATCTGGGAATTTATGTCAAAAACAGGCATTATAAGACTTTCAAACGCTCCCGTATAAATCACCTTGCCCACCAGCGCCTGTGTTCCGTTCTGCCATGCGACAACAGACATATTATCCGCAACTCCCGCAACACTGCCCTTGTTGATTACCAGCGCAGAAAAAAGATTGTTCGGATCACGGCCGGAAATTTGAGCGGGTATATACCGGTAACGCAGGGTTTGCGCAAAACCAAGCTGATCCCTTAACCGGATATTTTCCTGATAAATTTCCGCGCTTGAGTGCTGCAGTTCTTCATATCTTTCTAGCTGCTTTAATAACTCAGCGTGTTCTCTTCTTAAATCGGCCAATTCCTTAACGGACAGTACAGTTCTGGATACGAAAGATGATAATTCATTTATCCCTCCCCTGATACCGGAAAAAATTGACAGTCCAATATTTTTCGCGTTAAACACAAGGTTAAGATTTGAAAACATGAGGAGAGCTGCGGAAATAATAAAAAGAGATATAAAAACCAGAACAGACGTGTTTAACGGTGTTCCTGGCGCTTTGCCGCTGCTCTTGTGAAAAAGAGCGCCAAAGATACCGCCGCGCCGCATGGAACTAGCCATTCAGTCTGTCATAGATATTCCTGGTTAAGTCAGAACCTCTCATATAATCGAAATATTTTCCGGCTCCCAGGGCCACGCAAAGTTCAGGCTGATCGGCAATAATCGCGGGAACTCCCGTTTCCTTCGCGATAAGTTTATCCAATCCTTTTAACAGCGAACCGCCTCCGGTCATTACAATACCGTGGTCAACAATATCCGCGGCAAGTTCAGGCGGCGTTTTACCCAAAACAACTTTTATTTCATCTACAATTGAAGTTATTGGATCTTTTAATGCTTCCCTGACTTCCACTGAATCTATTTCAAGCCGGCGAGGAAGACCTGTTATTGCGTCATTGCCTCTCACTTCAAGTTTTTCTATTGTTTTATCGGGTGAGGCGTTTCCTATTTCCATTTTCAGCCGCTCCGCCATGTGTTCGCCGATTATCAGGTTGTGAACGCTGCGTATATGCTTGATAATCGCGTCATCAAATTCATCGCCGCCGATACGAATTGCGCTTGTGACTACCATACCGCCCAGCGAGATAACAGAGATTTCCGATGTACCGCCTCCGATATCGCATATCATGTGGCCGGCAGGTTCTCTTATTGGAATGTCCGCACCAATCGCGGCTGCGAGGCTTTCTTCGATTACGTGAACCTCTCTTGCGCCGGATTTATACGCGCTTTCTTCGACAGCGCGCCTTTCAACCTCGGTAATACAGGATGGAACCCCAATAACCATTCTGGGTTTCAGAAAACGATAACGCGGAAAAACACGGTAAATAAAATATCGAATCATTTTTTCAGTTGATTCTATATCAGCTATTACACCGTCGCGCATCGGTCTAATGGCAATAATATTCTCCGGAGTTTTCCAGAGCATTCGTTTGGCATCAGCCCCCACAGCGACAATTCTTTTTGTTCCGCGCTCTACCGCCACAACAGACGGTTCATTCAGGACGATGCCCTTGCCCTTAATAAAAATAAGCGTATTACAGGTTCCTAAATCAATACCAAGATCTGATGATATACCGCCTAACATGTTTCCCTCCCTCCCAAATTAATTATATCTAAATATTTAGCCGTGCTCTAGCTCTTGCATGAGTTGGATCCTGCCTGTATGCAATTCTCCATTCAGAGCGCGCCCTGGTTGTATCGCCCTGCAGGTTATACAACTCACCCAATTGATAATGAACCTCGGCATTTTCTCCCGATGTCTCCAAAATACCCATATATTGTCTTTCCGTTTTATCATAATCGCCTGAAAGAATATAAATCTCTGCTAAAAGAAAACGTGAAATATTAACTGATTGTGAATCTTGTGAGTTATCAACGCATTGCTGAAGGTAGCCAATTGCCATATTATACTCTTCCATCGCCATATATGAACGCGCAATTGATAATAATAACGCGTCAGACGGCTGTTTTTCATCAATAAATGCGCGGGTAAACGCTTCCACACTGCTGCGGTAATCGCCGCAGGCTGCGTAAGAAAGTCCCAAAAATTCAGGTATATCATGCGCTTCATAAGACAGGTTATTGGCTGTTTCAAGATATTTTATTGCAAGATCTGCGTATTCATTCCCCTTATTGCTGTATGCTTTTCCCAATACATAATAAACCCGTCCGTCTGATGCAGCGTCTTTAAGAAGCAGAGCTTTCCGTAAAGAACGGATACTTTCATCCAGAAAGAAAAGCGTATTCTGGTTATTTATCTGGGAAATGCCAATCTGATAAGCCGCGAAACCGTTTGTTGTAAGCATAAAATAATCTATAGGTTTTTCTGTTAACGAATTTTTACTGATTTCGTATGCCTGTTCGTATTCTTCATTGTTCCAGATGCGTAAAATTTCCCTTTTTTCATTAACTACTGCTCCGTTTCTTATTCTTGAAACAGTAAAATATACAACAGCGCCGATGAAAATGATTAAAAAACCAAATATAAGTGCGCGTATTGTTTTAAGCCTGTATATATGCCGCCCATAGCGGATTCGTGTTTTATCCTGTAACATTTTTCTTGATAATTAATTAAATACGATTTACGGTAGAATGTCAATTATATTCCATGATTATTATAAAAAAACCATAAATATTAGCTTGATAATAACTAAATTATACTGTAAATTAAACCTGCGATGAACGCGCTGCCGCTCACTTGACAGTCTGACCACTTTTAATACGGATTCCGCGTATTAATGTAAAATATTTTAAGCGGCCAGATTGTCAGGTTGGGAGGAAAGTCCGGGCTCCGCAGGGCATGATGCCGGGTAATACCCGGGACCGGCATAAACTGCCGGAACAGAGAGCGCAACAGAAAATAAACCGCCCGGCCGCTTAAAATGCTGAGGATTTGAATCAGTTATAAAACTTCATTTTTAAATGTTAACCGGCGTTTTAAGCGGCCGGGTAAGGGTGAAAAGGCGGGGTAAGAGCCCGCCTCGGCAATGGCAACACTGCCGCAAAGATTCTGGTTTTTAACCGGGAATTAGGCATGAGTTTTACCGCTGGTAAAACTTAAAGCCCTTTTCCGGTAAAGCCAGAAAATGGCAAGCCTCATCAGGAGCAAAGTCAAGCAGCGCGTCAACTGCCCGTTGGTTAAGCGCAGGTAGGCTGCTATAAATGGCCGGAGACGGTTATTTAAGACAGATGGCGGCAGCCTGACAACTGAAAATTTCAGAAGTCAGGCAACAGAACCCGGCTTACAGTTCATCGCGTTTTTTTTACCTGTTTATATTTAATCCTGAACAGTCTCATTCTTCAAAATCATTGGTGAGCTTTTCTTCCTCTTCGTCTTCCTCTTCCTCTTCCTCGTCTTCCATATCGTCCAGATCGGAAAGGGACCCGGTATCTTCGGTATTGAAATAATCTTCCTCGCCTTCCGCTGATTCTTCAAAATAAAGAATACGCGAACAATAAGGACAGAAAATAAATTCTTCTCCTATGCGTACCTGATTTGCAAACTGAATTGGCAGAATCATGTGGCAGCCCATGCAGACATTTCCCTTGATGGCTACAATGCCAATGCCCATTTTATTTTTAATGATCCGTTCAAATTTAAATACCATCTCCGAGTCCAGATTTTCTGTAAGGTTGTTTTCTTTTTCTCGTAACGCATCTACCTGTTTTCGTTTTTGTTCGATCTCTTCTTCAATTTTTTTTCTGCGTTCTTCAAGCTCTTTTTCCTGCTGTTCAATAAGGGCTGTATGCTGTTTTATCTGTTCGTCAAGTTCAACAAGTATGCGTTCTCGTTGCTGTAAATCCTTGCGGAACTGCTGCTCTTTTTCCTTGGCATCGCGGATTTCCTTATCAAGAGCTTCATACTCGCGCTGCGTGCTGATAACGTCCATGTTTTTTTCCGCTTTTTCTCTTGCTGTTTCTGCTTCAAACAGTTTATTTCTTAAATCGCCTTCTTCCGTTTTTATCCTTTCATAGTCCTGATTTTTTTCTATAAAAGTTTTTTTAATCCTTGTCAGCAGTTCTTCCTGCGTGCTCAGCAGTTTGGGAATTTCCTGGATATTTTTTTCCAAACCAATTTTTTCATAAATTATTTCCTGCAAAGTGCGCAGTTTATTCAGATCGTTTTCAGTTACCATGTATTCTCTCCTCTTTAAAACCTAACATAAAATAATTATTTTGAATATCAGACGTAAAAAACCCATATTCGGGATTTAGTGGTCCAAATAATCTTTTAATTTACGGCTTCTTTTTGGATGCCTTAAACGGCGCAGGGCTTTGGCTTCTATCTGCCTTATCCGCTCGCGTGTTACATTGAAATAAAGGCCTACTTCTTCAAGCGTCAATGAATAACCGTCTTCAAGACCGAAACGCATTTTCAATACTTCCTGTTCACGGGCAGGAAGCGTCGAAAGCACTCCGCCTAGCTGTTCCTGAAGCAAAGTAAAAGCCGTCTGGTTTGCCGGATTTTCCACATCCTTGTCCTCAATAAAATCGCCTAAAAGAGAGTCCTCTTCTTCGCCGATTGGAGTTTCAAGGCTGATTGGTTCCCTTGCTACATTTTTCACGGATTTTACCCGCATTGCTGTCCAGCTTCCGCCAAGTTTATCCGCTATTTCTTCGTCGGTAGGTTCGCGGCCCAGGGATTGTAAAAGCTGCCTTGATTCGCGGACTACCTTGTTGATCTGCTCGATCATGTGTACAGGCACGCGGATGGTTCTCGCCTGATCGGATATGGAACGGGTGATAGCCTGCCTTATCCACCATGTGGCGTAAGTTGAAAATTTAAACCCTTTTTGATATTCAAATTTTTCGACAGCTTTAATCAGTCCGATGTTTCCTTCCTGAACAAGGTCGAAGAAATGAAGCCCTCTGTTTGTATATTTTTTGGCGATAGAAACCACAAGCCTTAAGTTTGCCCGTATCAGCCTGTCCTTCGCGTTTTTCATCATTACCCTGCCGCGGCTTATTTCATTTGCCATTTGATTAATATTATCAATAGGCTCTTCAAATTCCGCTTCGAGCGTTCTGAGTTTTTTCTGCGTAACCTGTATCTGCCTTATCTTTTCCTTGATCTCTTCCGATGTCAGGCCAAGGTCTGTTTCCAGACGTTCACGCTCATCCTTGATTGTCAGGAAACGCCCAAGCGTCCGCAGTTCTTTCAGCGAAGTAACTTTAAGATGTTTTTCAAGGCGTTCCTGTTCTTTTATATAACGTTTAATTTTCTTTGCGGCCTGAATGAATTTGTCGGAAAAGTCCTGAATTTCCTCAGGGTGTATCTGAGTGTTTTTTACAACCTTCATTATCCGCCTGCGAATTGTGGAACATTCCCTGTCTTCAAGATAATCCATATCTTTTGATATAAGCTGTTTTTTATATTCAATATAGTTTTTCAGGTCTGTAAGAATTGCGCGTAACGTATCCTTGTAAAACTGATTTAGCCTGCGGCATTCGGTCATTTGCTCTGTTATTTCTTTTTTGGAAAGGTTAAGTTCCCTCATGTCTCTTTTTGCGAATGCTTTTTGCGCTATCTGATAAAATTCAGGGATAATCATGCCTGATTTTTTTATCACATTCTTTACGATGTTTTCTCCCTCTTCCATAGATTTTGAAAGCTCTATTTCCTGTTCCGCCGTTAAAAGATGTTCCCTTCCAATCTCACGCAGATACAGTCTGATGGGATCGTCAACCAGAGATGATTCTTTGTCTCCTGCTGCGGCGGAACGTTTTTTTGCGCTGTCATTCCCCTTGCGGGTATCGTTATCTTCATCCTCAGACGTTGAATCTTCTTCCACAAGCTGCACATTGTTGGCTTCAAGCAGTGCGAGAACCTGCTCAATTTTATCAGAGTTGGTTATATGCTCCGGAAGAAAATCAGACAATTCCTCATAGGACAGGGTCTTCTTCTCTTTGGCGTATTCAAGCAGTTTTATGATTGCAGGATCGGATGCCGCCTGCTCATCTGATAATACTAGATCACCTGACTGCCGGCTTTCTTCCTTTGCCCTGGGTTTGGCATACATTATTCTGTGTTTGGTTTTTTTTGAGAAATGATTTAACAGGGGAGAAATTTTCTTACGTCTTGAAATCGCAAGGTTTAACATTATTTGTCATCCTTCTTCTGGTCTTCGCATAAGTGAATCAAGTTCACGCATTTGCGAGTCTATATACTTTTTTTCTGCCAGTAATTCATTAATATATTCGCTGTCATCATCTGAATAACGTTCGCTGATCCGCATTTCCGCGCTTATTTCCGTAAGCCTTTTGCGCAGCCTTTTCTTTCTGATTTCTGTTATGCCGTCCTCCATAAGCCGCCTGGGTTCGCGCCCGGGACCGCCTGAAAATTCCGCCGATGATCCGCGGCTGGCTATAAAATTTTTTAACGGCTCATTTGTAATCCTTGAAAGCAAAGAATCAATATCGCTTTCATCATGGACAAAACATTCTTCCAATGCGATAAAGAGTTCCTTTGCATCAGGATCATCGATCTCCTTAATTTCCAAAGCTGCGCGGAAATCCGGATACAGCTTCATATTTACCGATACAACTGTAAGTAAAAACAATTCGGCATTCATGCGGACAGGACCTCTGCCCGTAAACGGGCCTGATGAAACGTTTATCTGCTTTTCAAAAATCTCCTGCCGCGTACCTTTCTTCCATCTGGAGTAATCCTTTTGCACCGCATCCCGCTCAACGCCAAAAGCATCCGCGATAATTGCCGTACAATCGCCGCGTTCAATTTCAGAATTAAGCGCGTCCAAGTACGGAAATAAAAATTCCACCGCGCGATTCTTTGCGCTGCCAGCACTCTTAAACTGAGACTTACCGCGAAAAATTAGGTACTCAAAGTCATTTATAGTACAATCCATAATTTTTTTCAATATCTGCGGACTGAATTTTTGCAAAATTTCAGCAGGATCTTTAAATTCAGCGGTTTCACTGCCTGTTTCCCTCTTAAGTCCCTCCTGAAGCTGAGCGATAGAGCTGATTATGCCGTTTTTCCGGCAAGTTAAAATCGCCTTGTAAGCCGCTTTTTGACCTGCCTCGTCAGTGTCAAAAACAATGATCACCCTCTCCGCCCATCGATGCAGAAGGCTTGCCTGCTCATCTGTAAACGCTGTCCCCAGGGGAGCTACGGCATTGGTAACGCCGGCCTGGTGCAGGGCGATCACATCCATATACCCTTCGGCGATATACACTGTCTTGGTTTGCCTGATTTCCGGTAATGCGAGATCAAGCGCATAAAGTGTTTGTCCTTTTTTGTATATATCAGTCTCCGGTGAGTTGATATATTTTGGAGGTTCCTTTCCGTCACTTTGCAGAACGCCGGGTAATGCCCTGCCGCCGAAAGCGGCGACTCTTGACTGGCGGTCTGTTATTGGGAACATCAGCCTTCCTGAAAACATGGGCGATGCCTTGTACCGCGCTGAAAATAATCCCGATTTATCCAGAAAATCTTCCGAATAACCTTTCTGTTTTAAAAAATGATACAGAAAGTTTCGATCCGAAGGAGAAAAGCCAAGCTTAAAACGTTCAATCATCTGTTCGCTGATGCTTCTGTCAATTAAATATTTATAGGCATTCTGCCCTTCAGGTTTTTCTTTTAAGAAATGCTGAAATGTCACAGTGGTTCTGCGGTACAGTTCAAAGAGTTCCTCTTTTTTCGTGTTATCAAATTCATCCTCCCCTGCTCCGCCGTCTTCATAAACTATTTCAATTCCAATCTTTTTCGCAAGGGTTCTGATGGCTTCAGGATATGTCAGTTTATCCATTTCCATTATAAAACCGATAATGCTGCCGCCTTTACCGCAGCCGAAACAGTGATACATTTTTAAATCCGGATCCACTTTAAAAGACGGAGTTTTTTCCTGCCCTCCTCCGTGGAATGGACATCTTCCCCACCACCGTCCGCTCTTTTTCTCCAAACGCACATAATCTTCCACTATTGATATTGCGTTGAGACGGTTATTTACTTCCTGAATTGTTGATTTTGAAATTAATCTCATAAGCATTCCATTTTGAATATCTGTATCAGGAACTGCCTTTTGGCAGCAATTGTCCCGCTCTGATATGTTCGTCAAATGTTCTGGAAAAATAATGCCTTCCTGATTGCGGATCATCAAGGCGGAAATAGAGGAACTCTGTAATTTCCGGAGAGAACGCCGCTTCAAGGGCAATTGTTCCCGGCGCGGAGATAGGCCCTGGAGGCAATCCCGGCACAAGGTATGTGTTGTAAGGATCTCGGATTTCCAGGTCCCTGTTCAGAATTACTGTTGGATGCGGTTTATCCAGAATTTCTGTTATAATATATTCCACAGTAGCGCATGATTGCAGCGCCATGCCAATGTTTATTCTGTTATAAAAAACTCCCGCCATTACAGGCGCTTCTTCCTCAAGACGGTATTCACGTTCTACGATGGAAGCCATTATTACCTTTTCATATAATTCCTTTGAACTCATGGAATGAACAGAAGGATTTATATTTTCTATTCTGCTGAAAAAATTGTCAGCTAATGCCTTTACAACCATGTCCGCAGGATACTCCGCCGGAAACATATAGGTATCCGGAAAAAGGTAACCTTCCATGGAAGAGCCTGGTATCCTGTAACTGTTGATAATTGCCGTGTCTCTTGAAGCCGCAAGAAATTCATCAGATGAACAGATTCCGGCTTCTTCAAATATTTTCGCCGCTTTTTTCAGCGTTGCGCCTTCCGGAACTGTAACGCGATGCAGAATCTGCCTGCCCGAAATCAAAATGCGGTATATGGCAATCTGGGTTGCGGGTATTTCGAGCCTGTATGTTCCGTTCTTTAAAAAATTATCTCCAAAACGGCATATCAATTGCCAAAAATATCTGTTTTTTATTAGGCCCGCTCTTTCAAGGCGCGTCCCGACAGACCGGGCGCTTTCCCCCTTTCGCACTTCAATTTGATAACTGCTGTCCTCATTGCGTATGATTCCATCCTGTTCCGAAAAGGAAAAATTTTCATTCTGGGGCGGTGAATTTAAGTGCATAATTACGCCAAGCGAGATAATGATAATCAGAAGAGAAAGAGCTATAAAAATGGCGAAAATCTTCAGTATAAGGGAAAAAATACGTAATTTTTTATTATCTTTACTCAATTATTCCCCATATTATAACGGTTATATTGAGATTTCAAGACCTTCACAAGCCAGGGATAATTCAATTCCCTTTATATTCATCCGTTCAAGATACCATCGAGCCGATTGCAGTAAACCGTAAATTTTTTGATCATCGTATGATGGATCATGGTGGAACATTACCATGTGTTTAATTCTCCAGGTAGCGGCGAAATCCACAGCGAGGCTGAACGCGCTGTGTCCCCAATTGTATTTATCAATAGCCTCGCCAAGCGTATATTGGCAGTCTATTATTATTACATCCGCGCCTTCAAAAAAGCGTGCGTTTTCGTCTGTCTTCTGAAAATCAACAGAGGTAAGCTCAGTATCTGTTGAATAAATTAACCGTTTTCCGTTTTCATTAATGCTGTACGCGTAAGAATCACCTGGATGATTCATCTTTTTATGGTTTATTAACCGCCCGCCAATATTAACCTCTTTATTTAATACGTGATATGTTTTTTGGGCTCTTAAGGCATCCAGATTTACCGGAAAATACGGATGCATCATCTGACCGCTCAGAATCTTCTCAATTCCTGAAACAGGCGAATAAAAATCCATTTGAATGTTTGGATTGTAACCGGGACCAAAGAAAGGCAGTCCCTGTAAATGATCCCAGTGAAAATGCGACATAAAAACATGATAATGAGGTTGTTTGCGGTTTTCATTCGCCTGGGCCATCCACATTTCGCGTAATCCTGAACCGCAGTCGAAAATTATGCAATCATCCGGTTCTTCAAATTCTACGCTTACACATGGGCTGTTTCCGCCTACCGTGCCGAAAAGCCACGGCGGAAGGCCTGCCAAAAACCGTTCCCTGCTTTCCGCGTTAACAATATCATCAGGCGTGATCTGCTCTACAATTGCGGAAATTTTACTCTTTAAACGGACCGGCGTAATTGGCGTCGGAAGGGAACCGCGCACTCCCCAAAAACGGATTTTCATGTGTATACCTCTTATTTGTTTATTATCGGCTCACAATCACGTAATTTTATGTTCTGTTCTATGGCTTTTGCGGTATGCAGCGCACCTGAGTTTATTCCCGGGCAGCCCGATGCTGTCACTTCCCAGTTTTGAGCTGACGCTACAATGGATTCCCAGAACGGAAAAGTTCTGCATTGCAGAGGACGCGCCCTGTAAACAGTGCAGTTTGAATCCCAAAAAATGCAGTCTTTATTTGACTTTTCCTTCAGGGAAAGCGCTATCTTCCCCTGCATATCTGTAACCCAGCGGCAATAAATCATTGTAAAGCGGTTACTGTCCATTTTAAGCTCACAGGCTAATTTTTCCAGGTCTTTCTGTGAAAGAAAAACAAAACCTTCTTCATACCGGCAGCACGAAGAACAACGTTTACAGGAAAATTTTAGACCGGACGCATAAAATGGTTTATGTATCATGAATAATAAAATTATAATGTATCAGGGAGGCGCTTATCAAGATTACTTTTAATATTTTCCAATATCCCTGCGGCAAAACATGTCTTTAAAATCTATTGCGTTTACATTATTGTATGCGATTTTTAGAGCGTCTTCCAATGACTGCGCAATGGCGGTAACGCCGAGCACCCGCCCGCCCGCCGTGAAAAAAGCGCCGTCTTTGTATTCAGTTCCGCCATGGTATATGATCGCATCTCCATTTTTTGACGAGCCTGTTTCATTTAATCCATCAATAACATATCCTGTTTTATATGAAGACGGATATCCTCCGCTTGCGAGAATCACGCAGGCTGCATGATTATCTGTCCAGCTTATGTTAATATCAGCTAACTTTTCGTCTGTTACGGCTTCCATTATTTCAAGCAGATCAGTCTCAAGCAGCGGGAGTATGACTTGTGTTTCCGGGTCTCCGAAACGGCAGTTGTATTCAATCACCATCGGACCGCGCGGCGTGAGCATAAGGCCGAAATACAGGCAGCCTTTAAACGGGCATCCTTCTTTCCGCATAGCGCGTATTGTCGGCAGGAAGATTTTTTCATTGCATAAAAGCTCTATTTCTTTTGTATAGTGCGGATTGGGAGCTATTACGCCCATGCCGCCCGTATTGGGACCTTTGTTTCCGTCAAAAGCGCGTTTGTGATCCATTGATGAAACAACAGGTTTAATGTTTTTTCCGTCTGTAAAGGCAAGCACAGAAACCTCATTACCCGCAAGATATTCTTCAATTACAATGCTGTTTCCGCTTGATCCGAACTTCTTTTCGCACATGACGGCGTTAATTGCGTTTAACGCTTCATCAGTGTCAGCTGCAATTATAACTCCCTTGCCCAGCGCAAGTCCGTCCGCTTTTATTACCAGGGGGAATGAAACATTATCCTGTTTCACATAATCGGCGGCTTTATCTGCGTCGCTGAATATCTCGTAAGAAGCGGTCGGGATGCCGTATTTTTTCATTAATTCTTTCGCGAAAATCTTGCTGCTTTCTATCCGTGCCGCCGCCTTGTTTGGTCCGAAACAGCGAATCTTCTTTTCCTCTAACGCGTCTACCGTGCCTGCGGCAAGCGGATCATCCGGCGCGACAACAATATAATCAATTTTATTCTTCAAAGTAAACTCAAGCATTGCGGGAATATCTGTTGATTTAACAGGTGCGTTTTGTGCATCCCGCCCGATGCCGCCGTTTCCGGGAGCCGCGTATAATTGGCTGATGCGCCTGTTTTTTTTTAAGGCCTTAATAATTGCGTGCTCTCTGCCGCCGCTTCCTATTACCAGTACTTTCATTAAATAATCTCTCCCCTGCAGAACATTTCTACCGCTTTAGGCAGTATGATATGCTCGGCTTCCTGCATAACGCGCTTTTGCAATGTTTCAGGTGTGTCTCCAGGCAAAACATCAACCGCTTTCTGAAGGATGATTTTACCGCCGTCTATTACTTCATTTACAAGATGAACAGTAGCGCCTGATACTTTAACGCCGTATTCAAGAGCGGCTTCGTGAACGCGCAGTCCGTAATAACCTTTGCCGCAGAAGGACGGTATTAGCGAAGGATGCACATTGATAATTCTGTTTTTGTATGTTTTCAGCGTTTTCTGTCCCAGAATGCAAAGAAATCCGGCAAGGACAACAAGGCTGATATTATTTTCAGCTAACGCACCGGATACCGCTTCGTCAAAACCGGAAAGCTGCGCGTATTTTTTTCTATCTATCGTGATTGTTTTAAGTCCTGCATCTTCCGCCCGTTTGAGGGCCAATACTCCTGCTCTTGAAGAAATTACCAAAGACAGTTCCCCTCCGCCCAATTCATTCTTTTTCCATGAATCAATTAAAGCCTGAAGATTTGTCCCGCCTCCGCTTACCAATACCGCAATTTTTATCATAATTATTTTATATAATTTTTACTCCGGAAAACCCTTCGCGTATTTCACCAATTATCGCGGCTTTTTCGCCGAAAGGCTGCAAAATACGGACAGTTTCTCCGGCATTTTCAGGCGCGGTGATCACGCACATACCTACTCCCATATTGTATGTGTTGAACATGTCCCTTTCACTGATATTTCCCGCCTCTGCTATTAAACTGAAAATTGCAGGAGTTTCAATTTTTTCCCTTTGAATAACAGCACCGATATTTTCACTGAACGCGCGTGGAATATTCTCATAAAAACCTCCGCCTGTTATGTGACATATTGATCTGACGGGAATTTTATTTAAAAGTTCCAATACAGGTTTAACATAAATTTTTGTTGGAATTAAAAGTTCTTCGCCCAATGTTCTGCCAAGTTCAATATAATGTTTATCGAGCATTTTCGCATTTGTGTCTATTCCGAAAACTTTCCGGGTAAGAGAAAATCCGTTTGAATGTACGCCGTTTGAAAAAAGAGCGATTACCGCATCGCCTTTTTTTACATTATTTTTATCGGGTATCCTGGATTTTTCCACAATACCCACGGAAAAACCCGCAATATCATATTCATCATCAGGCATCATACCGGGATGTTCAGCTGTCTCGCCTCCGACAAGAGCGCATCCTGCCTGTACGCATCCTTCTGCGACACCTGAAACAATTTGTTCAACTTTTTTCGGTAAATTTTTTCCCATTGCAATGTAATCAAGAAAAAAAAGCGGTTTAGCTCCTGCGCAGATTATATCGTTCACGCACATTGCGACGCAGTCAATACCTATTGTATTGTGCTTGTCCATCAACATTGCAATCTTTAACTTGGTGCCGACACCGTCAGTTCCGGAAACCAGAACCGGTTCAGAATCTCCTGTTTTTGGAAGAGCGAATAATCCGCCGAACCCGCCAATGCCTTCAAGAAAGCCGGGAACTTTTGTGCGCTCAACATGTTTTTTAATTAACTCAACAGATCTGTAACCTGAAGTAACATCAACGCCTGCGGATTTATAACTTTCACTGTAACTGTTTTGCATATTATACAGCTTCTCCAATCTTCTGATCGTATTTGTTTTTGGGAGTTTCCGGAGGTTCAGGCACGGGATAAACGCCTGTAAAGCAGCCCGCGCAAAAACTGCATTTTGCGTTTTCCGCTATTTTTGTCACATTGTTAATTGAAAGATATCCAAGACTGTCTGCGCCCAGATATTTGCAAATTTCATCAACAGACATTTTACAGGCGATTAGATTATCCCGGCTGTCGATATCTGTGCCGAAATAGCAAGGGTTTACAAACGGCGGAGAAGAAATTCTTAAATGAATTTCCCTGGCGCCTGTATCACGTAACAGCCCGACAATCCTGCGCATTGTAGTCCCCCGCACAATTGAATCGTCTATCAGAACAACGCGCTTGTCTTTGACAGTAACTTCGATGGGATTCAATTTTATCCGCACTGAATAATCGCGCTCTTCCTGGGAAGGCTGAATAAAAGTGCGGCCGATATAGCGGTTTTTTACAAAACCTGTTCCGTAAGGAATGCCCGACTGGCGCGAATAACCCAGCGCCGCGTCAAGACCGGAATCAGGCACTCCTATTACAACATCCGCCTGCACAGGATTTTCCAGCGCTAGAAATGAGCCTGCGCGCTGACGGGCTATATACACGCTTGCACCATCAATTACAGAGTCGGGACGGGCGAAATAGATATATTCAAACACGCACAAACCGCCCGGCTTTCCGCAGTGTGTCTTTATGCTGCGCAGACCATCTTTGCCGGCAACGACAACTTCACCTGGTTCTATATCACGTACAAATTCCGCGCCGATGCTGTCCAGAGCGCAGCTTTCAGATGCGAAAATAATATTGCCTCCAAGAGAGCCGATACACAGAGGCCGGAAACCGTGAGGATCACGGACTGCCATAAGTTTTCCAGGCGACATAATAACAAGTGAATACGCGCCCTTGAATTCTTCCATAGCCTGATCTACAGCGTCTTCTATCGAGTTAGCGCGTATCCTTTTTCTGGCAATGATATTAATCATTATTTCGGTGTCACTTGCTGTGTGAAATACAACGCCTTCATTCTGCAGCTTGCTTCGGAGTTCATACGCATTGACAAGGTTTCCGTTATGCGCAATCGCCATGGAACCCTTGATATACCTTACTACAAGCGGCTGCGCGCCGGAACGGCTTTTTAACTCTTTTGAAGAATAGCGCACATGTCCTATAGCCATATTACCCTTGCCGAGTTTCTCCAGCGTTTCTCTGGAAAAAACATCGGGAACAAGGCCAAGATCGCTATGGCATTGCATTACCCCGTCATTGCATACCGCAATTCCGCAGCTTTCCTGTCCCCTGTGCTGAAGGGCATAAAGAGCCAAATACGCCTGTGATGCTACATCCGTGTCTTTACTGCCTGAATATATTCCGAATACTCCGCATTTATCATGCAGGATTTTACTCATTTTTATTTTATACTCCTGAAATTATTAATTCTGGTTATTATTCAGCCTCTCCTGAAGTTTACTGTCTTTTTGCATTACATTCTCTGCCATATTTAATTTCATTGCAGTAATTTTTTTTTCCAGAACATCATCGCTTACGGCGAGTATTTGCGTGGCAAGAATCGCAGCATTATCCGCGCCGTCAATCGCTACTGTCGCGACAGGAATTCCTGGAGGCATCTGAACCATCGCAAGAAGCGCGTCAATCCCGTCCAGTGAAGATTTTATTGGAACAGCGATAACCGGCAGCGTAGTATTCGCCGCGACAACTCCCGCAAGATGAGCGGCCATACCTGCGGCTGCAATAACCACTCCAAATCCGTTTTTCCGGGCGTTTGCGGCGAAATCCATTACAATGGAAGGCGTGCGGTGTGCGCTCATTATATGCGCCTCAAATGGTATATCAAAGTCCTTTAATTTTTTAAAAACCTTATCAATTACCGGCAAGTCAGTGTCGCTTCCAATGATAACCGCAACCTTTTTCATAAAGCCTCCGATTCAATTCATAAAATAACTATACCATTCTATTTGCAATTTGGATACCGCGAAAACAGAAACATCCTGTAAAAACCATTCACAATTTATTAATTATTATGTAATATGACATGTGCGGTTTACATTAATATTTATTTTTTGTCTGATCATTTTACCCGGTTGTGAAAAACGCGAATCTGTTAACCCGATCATTACGGATGTTTACGAAATGACATCTGAATCTGAAGAAATTATTTTAGTTAATCCCATTCAAACAAGAGCGGAAAACATTGCTTCTTTAATGGATGACAAGCTGCTTGCCGCGCAGGTTCTTATCTGCGGAATTGACGGCAGAGGCGTGCTGCCGCCTCATATTTCCGAATTGCTTGATGAATGCCCGGCAGGCGGGATAATGTTTTTCAGATATAATCTTGATACGGATAATGACTCAATAATCAATTTACTTTCAACGACATCATTATTCATTACGGAAAGAACCGGCATTCCTCCCTTTTTGGCTGTGGATCATGAAGGCGGAACTGTAAACCGTTTTTCGCGCGGTGTGGCAGCGCTGCCTGATGCGTCTTCTTATTGGCAGTTATGCCTTGCAGAGGGAAGATATAAAGCTCTTTTAAAAATTGCATCTGACAGTTTAAAAGCCGCCAGGGAAATCAGCAATTTGGGTTTTAACCTGAATTTCGCTCCTGTAGCAGAACACCTGAATATTAATAACAGTTATTTTCTGGACAGCCGGTCATACGGACCTGATGTATCCTTTGTTTCAGCCGCCGCCTCCGTATTTATCCGCAGAATGGAACAGGCAGGAGTGTTATGTGTCATCAAGCATTTTCCGGGCAGCGCGGGGATCGATCCACATTATTCAGCGTCAGTAATAAACGGAAACAAGGAAGAGCTTGACAGTCTGGTTTATCCGTTCGCGTTAACCATCAGAAACGGAGCGAGAGCGGTAATGGTTGCGCATACTGCGGTTCCGGAAATTGATGCGAATATCGCAAGCCTTTCAAAAGCCGTTATGCAAAACTGGCTGAGGGATGAACTTGGTTTCAGCGGCATAGTGATTAGCGATGATTTCGCGATGGCGTCCGCCGGAGGCTTAAGATCGGAGCAGGCGGCTGTTAATTCTATCGCAGCCGGAGCAGATATGATTCTTGTATGGCCCGCCGATATAACAAGAACGCACAGGGAATTGATTTCCGCTCTTGATGACGGACGGCTTTCAAGACACAGGCTGCGCGAAGCCGTACAGCGGATTATCTATGAAAAAATTAGAATGAATATTTTGAAAAGTAATGATGAACAGCTTCCTGAATAGAAAAATATATGACGAAAAATACCAATGAATTATTGCCTTTCCAGTCCCGCATACTCTATCAAAGTGAAGCGTGTGTTGTAATAAACAAACGCATTGGCGAGGCTGTTGAAGGCGCTCAGAAAAACATGATAAATCTGAAAGCAAATCTGGCAGCATACATAAAAACAGAATTGATTGAAGCTGTTAACAGGCTTGATGTTCCTGTAACAGGCTGCGCCCTGTTTGCGCTTACAAAACCTTCTCTTTCATTCCTTGGCAGTGCTTTCTCGGAATCTCTGTCTGTAAAGAAAATTTATTGGGCAATTGTAGAAAAATCTTCAAGCGCCGCAAAACAGCCTGAAAGCGGAGAACTTGTTCACTGGATTGAAACAGGTTCAGCCGTTAATAAATCATTTGCACATAACGAATGCGGCATGGATTCAGGCAGCCGGGAACGAAAGAAGGCGATCCTGCGCTACAGGATAACCGGTGAAGGAAAAAATTATCTTTTTACTGAAATTGAATTAATTTCCGGAAGGCATCATCAGATACGGGCGCAGTTTGCCGCTATAGGACTGCACATTAAGGGCGACTTAAAATACGGCGCCAAACGAAGCGAAAAAGACGGCGGAATCCGCCTTCATGCCCGTTTTCTGGCGTTCCCAAATCCTGTGAATGAAAATGATTTAATCAGCGTAACAGCGGATCCGCCTGCAATGGATAATCTTTGGCAGGCGTTTACTGTCAATCATTTATCGCCATAAACCAAGAGCCGGATTGGGAACAAAGAAAATTTTCTCTCCTCCGGAAAGGATATTCCAGCCTGAATTCAATTTTGTTATATCATAATGTTCCTGCGCTTCTTTCAGACTGCCCCATTCAAAGCCAACAGATTCAATTTCCTTTCGCGTTAAACCTGAACCTTTACCGGGAGCCTCGCTGTAAGTACAGTAACGGACGGTAAAACGTCCTTCGCTGGAGCCATGTATCAGATGGGCTGCGGCGCTTAAATTTTCGTTTAAATCCGTATTTTCCGCCGCTTTGGCGATAATTTCATTTCGCGGTCTGTATCCGTATTTACGGATTAAAGAGTCCATTCCTAAATCTTCTCCAAACCGTTCGAGTCCTGGTGCGAGGATCAAAAGCTCACCGCCATCCGCTATCGCCATTCGTGTACGGTAGATTGCCTTGTTCCCCAGCCATGTAGTGCGGTATTCTTCAGGTTCCAGATAAACAACCGCTTTGTTAACTCGCTCGTTTAAAGTGTTAACATTGACCTCAGCTGAAAGCGCGGCGGCTTTTTCAAAACATTCCCTGCCAAAACCTATAAATAATCCCCTGACAGCCAGCGACCCTCGCGCCTTCCCTTTTGCTTCCGCTTCGCTGTTTGTCCTCGCGCTGACTACAGTAAGAACCCATAATACAGGCGGAAGCTCATTTGAATAACGGCGCAATCCCTCGTCGAAAAGCGCGCGGACAGGAGTATCAGCCATGCCCATTATTTTTTCCATTCCGTACGCAGCGCCAGCAAAATGACTTTTATCAATTGCTTCCTTACCGCCTGTTCCTACAAAAATATTTTTGGCATGGTTGGCCATACCAGCTACTTCATGCGGCACTACCTGCCCGATTGATAAAATTAATGAAAAGCCATCCTCTTTTTTGCGCAGTAATTTATTTACCTGTACAGGCCAGTCGTAACACACAGCTCCCGAGCATGCCTTCTCTACCCAATCCGCTTCAAGCCTGCCCAACTCTGACACATCATTGCGCCAGTCGTGAACCAGAAATTTATCTTTGGGCGTACCTGGAAACATTCTGTTTAACTGCGCATCTGTCATTGCCATGTGTGTTCCAAGAGCGGGAAGCACAGCGCCCAATTTATTTCTGCTGTTTGAATCAGACAACCTGCACGAAGCAATACCGGTTAAAAATCCCGCCCTTGAATGAAAGCGGGTAATATCAGGAGGCAATATAATAACGGGACCCGCGTTGTTGATATCCGCCAAAGCCTCTGAAAGCGCCTGTGAGAGAAGTTCATCAAGCTCATCATCACAAAGATCGGAAGCTGAACATCCTTTTGCAATATAGGTTTTTTCAATCATAATACCTCCAACTTGATTATAGGCATTAATATAATATATATTGGAATGGAAAAAAGAAATACGCTCTATGATCAGGAGAATAATATGGGAAAAGCGGATATTGGTTTAATAGGAATTGCAGTAATGGGAGAGAACCTTGTGCTTAACATGGAGAGCAAAGGGTTTTCTGTCGCAGTGTACAACAGAACGGCATCCAGGGTAGATGATTTTATAAACGGACGCGGTGCGGGAAAAAAAATTACAGGATGTCACAGTATTGAAGAACTTGCGGCGTCCCTTTGTAAACCGCGTAAGGCAATGATCATGGTAAAGGCTGGCAGCGCTGTTGACGAAACTATTAACCAGCTGCTTGGAGTTTTTGAAAAGGGCGACATTATAATCGACGGCGGCAATTCAAATTATCAGGATACAATCCGCCGCGCGGCATTTGTTGAATCAAAGGGATTATTATATATCGGTACAGGGGTTTCAGGCGGCGAGGAAGGAGCGTTAAAAGGTCCTTCGATCATGCCCGGAGGATCTCCTGCGGCATGGCCTGAAGTTAAACCGGTCTTTCAGGCAATTTCCGCCAGGGTAGACGGCGGCGTCCCCTGCTGCGATTGGGTAGGTGAAAACGGAGCCGGCCACTTTGTAAAAATGGTGCATAACGGCATTGAGTACGGCGACATGCAGCTAATCTGTGAAACCTACGATCTGATGAAAAATGTTTTATGTTTGTCATACGATGAAATGGGCGGTGTTTTTGATGAATGGAACAAAGGTTCCCTGGGAAGTTACCTGATCGGCATAACGGCAGACATACTTAAATATAAAGACGAAGACGGTTTACCGTTAGCTGAAAAGATACTGGATACCGCAGGACAGAAGGGAACCGGAAAATGGACAGGCATTTCAGCTCTGGAATTTGGCGTTCCTCTCACTCTTATTGGCGAAGCAGTTTTCGCCCGCTGCCTGTCAGCCGCAAAGGATGGACGCGTTCGCTCAGCGAAAATTTTCTCTGAACCAAAAAAAGCGCGGATTCCGCAGGCGGAAAAGGCGGCTTTTATCAGGGATTTGGAAAAAGCGTTATATGCATCAAAAGTTGTTTCCTACGCGCAAGGTTACCTTTTAATGCGCGAAGCGGCAAAAGAGTACAAATGGAATCTTAACTACGGCGGTATTGCTCTGATGTGGAGAGGCGGCTGTATTATCCGCTCTGTTTTTTTGGGCAAAATAAAGGAAGCTTTCGATAAAAACAGTAATCTGGAAAACCTGCTTCTGGATCCTTTTTTTACCGGTATCATCGAAGATGCGCAAGAGTCCTGGCGGAAAATTGTGAGCGCCGCAGTCATTAACGGAATTCCGGTTCCGGCTTTCGCAAGCGCCCTCTCATATTTTGACGGTTACCGAAGCGAACGCCTGCCTGCGAATCTGTTACAGGCTCAGCGTGATTATTTCGGCGCGCACACCTACGAACGTACTGATAAACCGCGCGGTGAATTCTTTCATACCAATTGGACCGGGTATGGAGGAACGACAAGCGCTTCAACTTATGTTGTATAAATAATAAAATTTTTTAGAAAGGAGATTACATGTCAACATTATCCATTCCGGCCGCTGACGGCGCGGCATTCGATTTACTGGCTCTGGGAGCTTTGGTAACGCGGCTTGATCCGGGCATTATCCCATTCTCGGAAGCTGATGACTATCAATTGCATGTTTCAGGAGGCGAGTACAATGTCGCGGCAAATTTATCCGCCTGCTTCGGAATGAAAACCGCAATCGCTTCCGCAATTGTAAATTATCCTGTCGGAAAGCGGATAGAATCCGCTGTAAAGAAAGCGGGAGTAACTCCCTTTTATAAACGTTTCGATCATGACGGAGTGCGCGGACCGAATATGGCCATTGTCTGGAGCGACAGGGGTCAGGGAGCAAGAGCGCCCGTTGTTTTTTATAATCGTTCCAATGAAGCGGCCCAGCGCCTTGCGCCGGGATGTTTTAACTGGGACGGCATCTTCGCAAAGGGCGTTCGCTGGTTTCACTCAGGCGGAATTTTCAGCGCGCTCTCCCCCACTACGCCGGAACTTGTAATTGAAGCGATGAAAGCCGCGAAAAAAGCGGGCGCTGTTGTTTCCTTTGATTTAAATTACCGCGCTAAACTCTGGGCAGTAGCTGCCGCCGAACAGGGAAAGAGCGCCGCGCTGGCCGAAGAAGAAGCCTCAGGCACTCTGCGCAGAATTGCAGCTAACGTTGATGTGCTTGTCGGCAATGAGGAAGATCTGCAAAAAGGATTGGGGCTGAAGGGGCAGGATGTTGAAGCCAAAGGCAAACTTGACCCTTGCGCTTTTTTCGGCATGATAGAAAATGTTACAAAAGACTTTCCCAACATAAAAGCGGTCGCGACAACATTGCGCGAGGTTCACTCCACAAACCGCCATTCATGGAGCGCGGTTCTTGCGCTTGACGGAAAAACATGGCTTGCGCCGACTGCCGAACTTGATATATACGACAGAGTCGGCGGCGGGGATGGTTTTGCAGCAGGATTGTTCTACGGACTTTTATCCGGAAAAGATCCGCAGCAGGCATTAAACCTGGGTTGGGCGCACGGCGCTCTTGTTACCACGACTCCCGGCGATACTACAATGTGCAGCCTTGATCAGGTGGAAGCATTCGCAAAAGGCGGCTCCGCGCGCATACAGAGGTAAAAAAAATGAGCCTTTATAGATTGTAATTTTTACAGATACTTTTTGCTATTGTCCGTTAATTAATTATCACAAACACGCAGAGATGCCGATTGTTTGTATCCGCACTTCAGCCGAAATACCTTTCGGCGTTTCCAAACGAAATGTCCCGTACAATTTTTTCAAGCTTTTCCATATCTTTTGGATATTCGCCGTTTTCAACCCATCTGCCGATTAGGTTACAGAGAATGCGGCGGAAATATTCATGTCTCGGGTAGGATAAAAAACTGCGGCTGTCTGTCAGCATTCCAATAAAAACAGAGAGCATGCCGGTGTTTGCTAATACGCGCATCTGCTCTTCCATTCCATCCCTGTGATCGCAGAACCACCATGAAGCGCCAAGCTGCATTTTACCCGTAATGCTCTGCCTGTTTTCCTCTTTGGAATAATTATCCTGAAAGCCGCCTGAAATGGTCGCCAGCGGATAATAATCTTTTGGGTTTAATGTATACAAGATTGTTTTAGGCAGCGCGGGTTTTTCCGAAGAGGATTCCATGCAGCTTAAGAGGTTTATAAGATTTGCGCTCTCTTCCCTGTCGTGAACCGCGTCATAACCTGTATCAGGGCCAAGATTTCTGAACATCCGCGCGTTTACATTGCGGACAGAGGCAAGATGAAGCTGCATAACAATATCATTTTTTGCGTAGATTTTTGCAAGCTCTATCAGCATTTTGGTTTTATACGCGTCCGTATCTTCCTTTGATATTTCCTTTCCAGATAAGGCATCTGAAAATATTTTTTCTATATGACCGTCATTCGCGGGAACGAATGGCGCGTATTCAAGCGCGTGATCAGATGCGCGGCAATGCAGCGAAATAAAGAAGTCAAGGCGTTTATCAAGGGCGGACAGCACATCATCAGTATTTTTTATGCTAATGCCGCTGGAGGCTGAAAGAGTTTCAATGTAGGCGGCAAAATCTTTATTGTTTATATTAAGCGCTTTATCAGGGCGGAAGGAGGGAATAACCATAGTGGAAATTTTTCCGATTGGCGCTGTTCCTTCGCTGATAGCGTGATGGTAAACAAGCGTATCCGCAGGATCGTCTGTTGTGCCAGCGGCGCAGACATTAAACTTTTCAAAAATTCCCTTGACTGACAATTGCGGCTCCTGAAGAAGAGCGTTTGCCTTTTCCCAAATAACAGGAGCGCTTTTTTCCGTCAGTGTTTCATAAATGTTAAAATACCTCTGTAATTCCAGGTGCGTCCAGTGGTGGAGCGGGTTTCCAATCAGATTTTCGACTGTTTTCGCCCAGGCGAGAAATTTTTCATAGGAAGGAGCGTTTCCTGTAATGTAATATTCATCATACCCCATCGCGCGCATTACGCGCCATTTATAGTGATCTCCTGAAAGCCATGCTTCGCTTATATCTGTAAACTGTTTGTTATGCGCAATTTGAGACGGCATAAGATGACAATGGTAATCGTATATTGGTTCATTTTGCGCGGCATTGCAGTACAACAGGCGCGCGGTTTCTGTTTCCAGCAGAAAATTCTCATCCATAAAATCTTTTGCCATTATATCCTCATTTAATCCGAAGAAAAAGATATGTCCCGGGGCATTAACTTATTTTATTCGCCATGCTCAGTTTTATATGCTTGTCTATCTTTTCGTTTAGCTCAATTGTTTTAAAAGGTTTTACTATGAAGTCGGCGGCTCCAAGCGATATTGCCTCATTAAGCTGCGGCAGAGTTCCTTCGGATGTTAGCATAATAATGGGTATATTTTTAAAATCTGATATTGCCTTTATCATTAATATAAGATCAAATCCGTTTAATACCGGCATTAAATAATCAAGCAGAATTAAGTCCGGCTTTCTTTCCTTTAAAAAGTCTATTACGCATTCTGGTTTTGATAATGTATATACTTCATAGTTGGTGTTTATGGCCAGTTCAATTGCTTTTAATGTGCTTGGCACATCGTCAACAACAAGGACTGACGGCTTGCTTTCGCTTTCCATAGCCTGCACAGGTTTTTGATGCCTGTTGCTGAATGTATGTTTTTCGATACATTCAATTAACTTCGCGGTAATAAACGGCTTGATAATATAATCAACCGCTCCTAGACTGAGCCCTTTTATCACGCTTTCCTTATCGCTGTTGCTTGTTAAAAAAACAACGGGAATATCCTTAAAGCGTTCATCCGCCTTAATGCTTTTTATCGTTTTATAACCGTCAATACCGGGCATATTGACATCCAGTAAAATTAAATGCGGCCTAATCTTTTCCAGGATTTTAAAAAGCATAAGCGTGGATTCAGCTGGATATACTTCATAATACCCCTTGAGTCTTTTTTTTACTGAAACCAGACTGCATTGAACATCGTCAACATATATGATTTTTAGGCGTTCTATATCATTTTCTGCTGTTTGTACGAGTTCTGATCCTTCCATGATTCACCTCCCTTCTTACCTGAACCAATTATACTGTAATAAATTAAAATATACCATATATTGATTGATTCTACACAGATTTTTTTTATATTTTAACCATATGTGAAAGTTTTTGCGTTATTTCCTCCATATGCATTCTGTCAATATTGAACCGCAGCCATTCTACAAGACCGTCATCCGCCTCGTAAACATATTCTTCCAGGTCTGCGATTGCCGCGTCTGCTCCGTCCATGTCATAATCATTACAGGCAGTCATGAGTTTTTTCAGGATTTCCATGTCAGGCTTATCCTTTTTAGGTTTGTTTCTTTTGGATTCAAGGTTTATAAACAAATTATCAATTTCAGCAAGTAAATTTCTTGCATTTTCAACAAAAGATGAATTATGTTCCCTGATATATTTATAATCGCCTGATTTTGCCGCATTTTCAAGAGCCCGCGCCTCGTTTGCGATATCTTCGGCATATATATCCATGCTGGTTCCCTTAATACCGTGTACTTTAATCTTGTAGCTGTCCAGTGAATTCTCATCAACTGTTTCTATATTCTCCAGCATTGAGGTGATGCTTTCCAAATAAGAACGCAGAACCTCAAGATACACTTCCTCCTTACCGTCAAACCGTGCAATCCCCTTACTGATATTCAACCCTGTTATTTCCATATTTAAAAGCTGAGAATTGCGCTCTCTGCCGGAAGCAGTTTCTGTATCTTCATTTTTATTTTTTAAATTATTCTTGGCTTCAATAGTGTCCAGTTTATTTTTACGGGCTCCCACTAAAACATCCTGCGGCTGTTTATCGCGTATATATTTATTTAGAATATAATTTAACTGACGTATATCAATTGGTTTGGATAAGAAATCGTCAAAGCCGTTTTCAAGGAATATATCCGCTTGCCCTGAAACAGCATTGGCTGACAATGCGATTATTGGAGCTGTATAGCCAAAATCGCGGATAAGTTTTGTCGTTTCAATGCCGTCAATATCGGGCATCATATGATCCATAAAAATTATATCGAATACATTGCCTTCTTTAATTATTTCAATGGCTTTATAGCCGCCGTCCGCCGATTCCATTTTTAATTCATACGGGGACAGAAGGCCTTTGGCGACATAAATATTCGCGTCCACATCGTCTACAATTAGGACTCTTCCGTATGGCATTGGCTCGCGGGATATTCTTACCTTTTCCATATAATCCCTTGAGTGCATACGGAACTGACTCAGGCTTTTCACCATTTCCGGTCCCAGCGCTTCAGATACGCATGTCCCCTGCGGAATGCGGACAGTAAACACAGTGCCTTTACCGGGTTCGCTGTCAATAAGGATATTTCCATTCATAAGACTTACAAGCTTTTTTGTAATACTCATGCCAAGACCTGTGCCTTCTGTTTTATGGTTGGCCCGCACATTGAACTGTGAAAATTCATCGTATATCCTTCCAACCTGTTCACCGGTCATTCCCTGCCCCGTATCGAATACAGTCATTACCAGTATTGTCTCATCATCATTTTTACCTGCTTCTGAAAAAACTGAAAGCTTAACGATTCCTTTCATCGTATACTTGATCGAATTAGACAGCAGATTATTTAGAATTTGTTTAATGCGAAGCTCATCGCCAATCATAAATGAGGGAGTATTTTCATTTATATCAAGTATAAACTCTATGGGTTTACTGCCCAATCTCATCATGTTCAATTGTGTAGTATCGCTGATCATGCTGGCGATTTCATATTTTTCGATAACCAGTTCAAGCTTGCCCGCTTCAATTTTGGACAGGTCAAGAATATCGTTGATAATGCTGAGCAGCAAATCGCCTGATGTGTAGATGTTTCCGAAGGCTTCTCTCATGTCAGGCTCCAGTGTTTCTTTCTGAAGCTGAATTTCAGAGACGCCCAAAATTGCGTTCATTGGCGTGCGGATTTCATGGCTCATTGTGCTTAAAAAGGTGCTTTTCGCTTTATTAGCGGCGTCAGCATCTTCTTTTAATATTTCAATTCTTTCAAATGGTTTATTAATAAAATTTGACGCAATTACCGCCGCAATTACGCTCAGAATAATACTTACTAGAGCGACTATCAGAAGACCTCGTTCGGTATTTCTGACAGGGTTTTCCGCAAGAGGTGCGATAACTCCCAGGCTCCAGCCTTCATTCGAACCTGAAACCGGCCTGAACGCGCATACCCTGGGAACGCCGTAAACAGTATAATAACCTATCCCGGATTCGCCGCGGGTCATAAGCGTAACTGTTTCCGCCAATTTTATAAAATCTTTATCTGTCTGCGCGGCATAAATATAATTGAACCGGTTCTGTATCCATTCTTCACGCGGATTTGCAATCGCATACCCCTGAGAATCGCTCATGAAAATATGTCCCGATTCCCAGATAACAAAACCGGAAAGAAGCTGGCTGAAATGTGTTCCCGCAAGCGTAGCTACAAGAATTTTGTTATGTGAAGACGGCATTGGAGCCGCCAAATAAAAAACGACGCTGTTTCCCGCAGGGAAGGTTGAAGTGATTATATTTTTTCCGATAAACGCCTGATTAATGTAATGATCATTTATTATATTTTTATCCGCATGCATCTCTCCGTAAGAAGTTATAAGCCCCCTGCTTGTCTCCAGTACAGACATCCCGGTAAATTCCGGATATAAACTACTCTGCCCGGCAAGAATATCATACCATTCTGTTTCGTCGCTCATATCCAGCGCGAGAGCGGTGCTTGAAATTTTTAATTTTAAATTATCCAGTTCACTTGATATAAAATTATCCGCGATATTGGACATTACCCTTAAATCTATTTCAAGCGATAAATCCATATTTCTCTGCACAAATAAAATACCCAAAGAGACGCTGAATAAAATTATAACCAAGTTTGTAAGAATTATAACAAGAATCGCAATTGTACGAATTTTCATACCTGAAATATACCATATTCAGGCGAAATCAGCAAGATATACCGTAATATATGAAAATTGTCATATATTGAGTATTACCTGATATTTCCATAAAATAATACTTATGGAACAACTATTATCCGGTACTGGATCAGATGCGCTTATACCGTATATTTATCTGGCATGCGGGCTTGCGGTTTTAATTGTATGCGGCAACATTTTAGTTACAGGTTCTGTTCAGATTGCCCGTCATTTTAAAATCAGCACATTGGTAGTCGGGCTGACAATTGTCGCGTATGTAACCTCCGCACCTGAAATGTTCATCAGCGTTGGAGCTGCTCTTGATAACGCGCATGATATTGCGCTTGGAAATGTTATCGGTTCAAACATCGCCAACATAGGATGTATACTGGCTATTGTAGTTATAATTTCCCCCATTACAATCCGCAACAGAGCAATCGGCATTGATTATTTTATAATGTTTTTTGTTACTGTTTTGTTATTTATTTTCGGGCTTAACGGCGTTATTGGATTATTTGAAGGCATCTGTTTTGTGACAATTTTGATTATATACACAGTGTGGTCTGTAGTAAAATCACGAAAAGCAACTAACGCGAAAGACATTGAAAGCGCGACAATAAAACCTTTAATCGCGTTATTGATGATTATCGCCGCTGTAGCGGGGCTTTATTTCAGTTCCGGATGGTTTGTAAAAGGAGCGCGTGAAATCGCTTTACAGTGGGGCGTAAGCGAGCGCGTAATAGCCGTTTCAATTGTCGCTGTTGGAACCAGTATGCCTGAACTGGTCTCATCTCTGGTCGCGGCATTCAGAAAGGAAGCCGATCTGTCAATCGGGAATATAATCGGTTCCAATTTTTTCAATATTACAGGAGTCCTTGGAGTATCAACAATTGTCCATCCGGTTAATGTCACCAATATGAAAATGTTCACAACTGATATGATTTGGCTTTTCGCCATTACTGTTGTATTATTACTGGTAATGGTTCCATTATCAAAAGGAAAAATAAACCGCTGGGAAGGCGTTATTATGCTTTTGATTTTTTCAGCATATATGTTTACTTTGTACAGATGAATTCATTTTGTTATTGAGTCCGGCAGGACTCGCCTTCCATTCAGCAACTTCCTTATTTATCTGTTTATGACAATAAGGCTTACCTTCTTTTTTACCTGGAAAAAGAAGATTGTTTAAACAAGAAGTTATTCCGGCAGTTTTCATATAATTATTTATTTCATGATAGAGTTCCGCCAAAATAGGTATTGTACGATTAGCTTGGTTTTTATCATTTGTTCCGGTACATCTACATACATCTATATTATGACATACTATTTACCGCCTTATGATCTTTGGCGTAAATAATAATGGCGCATATTATCCTCCGAAATTTTGTCATTTTTAGTCAAATAGCCAAAATACGACCAAAATATGGAGAATATGCGCCTTTATGGTTTTGGCAGCTTATTTTAAAATTTAGCTAATTCCTTACTACATAAGGAATTAGCTAATATTTGGGGAGTGGAGGATTTGAACCTTCGAAGGCTGAGCCAACAGATTTACAGTCTGCCCCATTTGACCACTCTGGAAACTCCCCAATATTAAAGTATTAATCTACATGAGTATATCAAATAATAAAATATTTATTCAAGAGGGGTATACGCTTTTTATTCGTACCGGAATCTATGATATAAACTATGCAGACAGTAAATTACGAGCGCTTTCCCTCGCCTCCCTCATCTACATTTGTGCGGCACGCAAACCTGCGGTTTGTTTTAAGTGCCGCACAAATATCAGTTACCAGGAACATTTAGATAATGGCACACACACCCAAAGTTACTTGCATTTTATGTAACCTTAAACCGTTCTACTTCCCTCATTAATGTATCAACTTTTTCATGATTTATTACCGTTAAATCATTTACCTGATTTACAGCAATATTAATTTGGTCTGCGCCGGAAGCCATTTCGTTCATGCCGCCTGTAATTTCCTGCGTGATAACTTCAAGGTTCTTTCCTTCATTTATAACTTCCTTGGAACCTGTGCGCATCTCTTCGGATTCGCTTTTAACGTGCTGTGTAATATCGTTAAGGCTTCCAACGGCTTCCAATACCTGCTTGCTTCCCTGACTTTGTTCTTCCATTGCGTTGCGGATATTTTCTTCCTGTTCTGAAACTGTTTTAATATGCTCATCAATTAATTCAAATTTCTCAAGAACATTATTTGTTGAGGTTGTTATCTTGTCGATTGATGATTTAATCTTTTTCAAAACAGCGCTGATGGTTTTCGATTGCGCCGAGGAATTTTCCGCAAGCTTGCGTATCTCTCCTGCGACAACTGCAAAGCCCTTGCCTGCTTCTCCCGCGTGGGCGGCTTCAATGGCGGCGTTCATCGAAAGTAAATTTGTCTGGCTTGCGATATTTTCCATGACCGAGTTTATTTCCAGCAAGCCTTCTGACTCGCGGGTAATTTCCTGTATGTCCTGCGATACATCCTGAACGCTTGCGCGCCCTACTTCGGAAGCGGCTGTAAGGGAGTTAACATTTTCCTTGTTCTTGATAAGGGTATTTGTAACAGACTGAACATTGGCAAGCATCTGTTCAATGGCGGAAGATGATTGTGAAACTGAGGTTGTCTGCCTTTCAACCTGCTCGTTAAGCCTTTGAATGTTGTTTGTAATTTGTTCCATTGTCGCGTTAGTTTGCGAAACGCTCGCACTCTGATTTATCGCCCTTCCCTTTATGCTCTGAATGTTTGCCGTTATCTGATTAATCGCTGCGGCGGTTTCGGTCATGTTAGACGATAAATTTGTACCTACCTTCGCGAGTTCACTCGCCTGTTCTTTAATTACTTTTATCAGATTTTTTATTTTATCCAAAGTAGCGTTAAGGAAGCGGCTCATGTTTCCGATTTCATCATTGGTTGTCACTTCTATAGATTGGGTAAAGTCGCCTTCGCCGATAAATGCTAAAACCTTCTCCATGGATTTAATCGGGGCGGTTATTGAACGCGAGACAAAGAAGATTATAACGGTAATAACCAAAAGTATCACAACGCCGAGAATTATTAAAACTACTGTCATTTGCTGAACGTCCGCCATTACGGTGTTATAGGGAACAACAGTTACCGCCATCCACATGTCTTCGTCGTTACCGATAGAAAAAGGACGGGTTAAAACAATCATTCTGGCGTTATGTTCCTGTGAATTTAATGTTTCATTAAAGACAGTTCCGTTTTTTAATGACTGTAATAAAGCTCCCATTCTATTCGTGAACAATCCGCTTGCTACATCTTCTATCTTTTTTCCAAGACGATCTTCGTGAGGATGGGAAACAATTAAACCGCCGCTTGAGTAAATGGCAGCATATCCGTCTCCAAACGGCTTAATATTAATTATCATAGCCTGGATTTCAGTCAGTTCAAGATCTACTCCCGCTACCCCAATGGTTCTTCCGTTTTGGATAATTGGAACAGTAACGCTTGTAATCAATATCTCCTTGCCGCCTACATATTCATAATAAGGTTCAACAAGATATTCCCTGCCGGTTCTTAATGGCATAGTATAATAATCAGAGGTAGTATAACCTTCAAGCGTAGATAATTCTATTACCCCGTTATTATTAGTCCAGTAACTTGCGAATCTTCCTGTAGCGTCGCTGCCCTGAGTATTTCTGAAAGCGGCATCCCTGCCGTCAAGGGCGTCAGGTTCATAGATCGTCCATATCCCTATATATTCAGGGTTTTTTCTGACCATGGAATAAAGCATAAAATTGATTGCGTCACGTCTTCCCTCAAGCGGAACGAGTTCATCAACATAGATCATTAGGTCTACTAAAGACCTAATTTCATCCAAAGGGACTTCCAGAAACGCTTTAACCTCTTTTGCGGTTATTTCTGTGATATTACCGGCGTTTTCATCTGCCAGCGCTCTAATCTGGCTTGACGAAAACAAAGTGGCGGCAATAGTTAAGCCACCGATACCAACCAGATTTACAATTGAAATTATTAGAATTAATTTCACACCGATTTTCATAAAAACCTCCAATGTAGTTTCCAAAAAAGGCGTCAGCCGGAGAGCAAAAGACCGCCGTTTACAAGCAAATACCTGTATAACAATCCTGCTTTCTGACGAACGCCTTTGTCCTATATATAATTGTACAATATAAAAGGTATTATTACAAGAAGAACAGTTGAAGATTAAAGACATTTTTAGATTTTTAATGAATTATTTACACCCTGAAAAACAAAAATCAATTCGCATAATTTAAAAAAAAACGCAGCCTTTTATAGTTATAAACTGCCAAATAAGTGATATAGGGGGCTTTTTATGGATTTTCAATTAATTTTTTAGATACAAAACATTATTACAAATATATACTTTCATCGCTGATGTCTGCATGTCTTTAGGCGTATATTGGCTTCTGACATCGATATAACGTACTTCCCCCTGAATTTCTTCGCTGTCCGATTTAACTGTTATTTTGGTTCGCGTTTTTGGAACAGCAACCGTAGATTTAAATTTGTTGGTATAGCATTATACACTACCAGATTTTTTCTATATCTTTCTTAAAACAGATGCTTTCTCTAAATCTGTCCAACAATCCAATGATTTCTATGATTTGTTTTTAGTTCATAATATTTTCTTTGTCTAATAATCTCATCAGTTTCCAATTGCCAGCTATAAACTTTTGCCGGTATAAAATCAGGATTTATTGATAAAATATCATCTATGAAAATTATTGCATGTACATAATTGTTTAAATTAATTAAACTTTCAGCTATATGTAATAAAATCAATTCATGGATAGAACCATACCTTTTTTCATATCTTATCCCCAGTTCTGAAATAATCATCAATGCCAGAGCCGGGTACTGTGTGAAATTATAATATTCCAACATACCATAAAATAAATCCCTGTTAATGGCGGAGTTATTAAAATATGAAGAAATATTTCCAATATATTTGGCAAAAGCGCCGTTTGAATATGGATTTTCATTGCCATTTAAAATTGCTAAACCATTATTTAAAAATTCTGATAAATTATTTTTTTCTGATAAATCTGTATTTGACGATACGGATAAAACCGAAAATGGAATAAATAATGAATCATGCCTAACATCAAGAATTCCATCCCCGTTAATATCATATAAAAAATACGTTGTATCATTTTCATATTGCATAACTCCAAATAAATTAGAACCCTGCACGAGGTATTTTGTATCAATATCTGTCGTAACCGGTTTATATTTCAGAAAATCCACCCTTCCATCAGGTGAATTAATTAAATAAGCCCCATGTGTTAAATACTGAGCCGGATTTTGTTTTAAATAGCTTATAATATTATCGTTTATATTAAATATAATCTGCTGCGTAAATGAAAGACCGCTTGTAAGGAAAAATAATAATAAAAAGCCTGAATACTTTAAATATATGGTATTCTTAATAAAAACATTTTCAATTTGAATATTTTTCATATTACCGCCTTGTTAGAAAATAAATTATTTCTACTATCACTAATAATATTATATAATATAGAAAATGTCACCAAAATAATTATTTTTTTTCATCAATTATAGATTATTATAAAAATTATTATTCGTAAATATAATATTTTCTAATATTAAATATTATTTATAGTTTTCATAATATTTATATTATCAACTAAAATAGAAATAAAAAATTAACGCATTTTATTAATTATGGAAACCTAATATTACAGGGTATTAATGTTTTCAAAAATTCAAATAACATAATTCACCACCAAGGCGCAGAAGGCGTACGAAGGAAATATGGCTGCAAAATCATCGATTTTTTGATCTTTTTTGCGTCTGCGAATCTCCGGTTCGATTCGACTTCATGGCAGATAATTCAATACAGGTCTGCGCTGCGGTATCCAATTCACCAATATTTTATGTATTTCGCCTGGTCAACTTCAAGAGTTGCCTAATTTCTAATGCCTCATTTGCCGATGATGTAAGTATGAAAAGGTCTTTATTTGCGCAATTATGCGTTTTTTGTTGTTTTTTAGCGGTTTTCTCATTTCTGAGCAGTTGTAAAGGCGCTCCGCCGGCCGCTGAGGAACCTGTTTTTGCTGAAGAGACGGAAGATGATATATGGTCTTTATTACAGCGCGGAGACGGACGGGCAAGGAGCTTTTTCCTGGGTGAAGTTGAAGCCAATGCCACAGATTCAAACGGTAAAACTCCTCTTCATTACGCTGCAGAAAAGGGCGACCAGCAGCTTGCTTCTTTTTTCCTCTCAATAGACGCCAATGCTAATGTGCTTGATTACTCACAGCAAAGTCCATTGGGAATTGCGGTAGAAAGGAATGAAGTCAGAATATCCGAGATTCTTGTAGTGGCAGGCGCGGATATTCATATGCCCATTTTGGGATATACCAGCGCGGCGCAGATGGCGCTTTCCAGGGGCGGAGCAATTCTTAAATCGATATTAACAGCTTCAACAATTGAATCAGTTGATAATGACGGTAAAACAATTCTTCATCTTGCAAGCATCAATGGCAATGTAAATACGGTTAAAGATATTCTTTCATTTTCTTCAGCAACGCCCATACCAATAAATAAAAATGATAATGACGGTAAAAACGCGCTGGATTACGCGCTCGCCAGAACCGATTCAAAAAGCCATATTGAAATTGCTGAACAATTAATCCTGTCAGGCGCTTATTCTGAACATCCGGTATTTTCATACTTCGCCCCCGCTGTCCGTGTCGGTAATTTCAATATACGCAGGAACGAAGGTCTAGCGCCAATTCATTTTGCTGTAAGAGACAGTTCCGCAGGATTAATATCTTTCCTGTTAGAAAAAAATATAGATATAAATATTAAAAGCTCTTCAGGTTCAGCTCCTTTGCATGAGGCCGCGAGAGCAGGCAACATTCAGGTGATGACAATGCTCCTTAATAACGGGGCAGATGTTAATGTTACCGACGCAAAGGGCAATACTCCCCTGCATATCGGAATTCCCATTGATGTTCACAGGGAAGCTTGCTCTCTTTTAATTTCAAGGGGAGCCAATGTTAACATGCGCGATGAACACGGTGATACGCCATTACACATTGTTATTATTCTTAACCGCCCCCTTGATGTATTGCAAACTCTTTTAAGCGGCGGCGGCGATGTGTATATCAGAAATATGGAAGGAAAAACTCCGCTTTATATCGCCATAGAGGAAAAACGCATAAATCTCATTCCAATCCTTGTATTATACAATTCTGAAATATTTGCAGCCAACAATTCCGGAATCACTCCATTAAGTCTTGCGGTAAGGGACAATAATATATTCAGACTTGTGGTAACGCCTGAAACCGTTATACAAAGGGACAGCGCGGGGAATACTATTCTTCATTCCGCTGTACAAAACAACGGAACTTCCCAGCAGATAGGTCTTGTTCTCGATTCAAGAGCTCATGTTGAAGCCAGAAACATGGAAGGCGATACCGCTCTTCATATAGCGGTGCGGATGAATCAAAAGGAAAACAGTGAATTTTTAATTTCACGAGGTGCGAATATCTATACAGCCAACGCTGCCAGGGAAAGTCCGCTTTATTACGCGCTTACTGCCCCTGATGGAATACGCGAATGGTTAATCAATTCCACTACGATTATTTCCAAAGACGGTCTGGGAAACAATATGCTCCATTATGCGACACAGTGGAAACTAAACAACGCCATTCCTGTAATTATTCAAAAAGGCGTGCCTGTTGACGAACAGAACGCTACAGGCGAAACGCCCCTCTTTATAGCAGTTAAATATAATAGTCCTTCCACCATTGGCGTGTTGCTCAATAATAGCGCGAATCTGAACGCCCGTGACAAACAGGGATGCAACGCCCTTCATACCGCGGTTCAGTGGAACGCCAAAGATTCTGCTGCATTGCTTATATCAAGCGGAATTGATATCAATGCCCATTCACTTGCCGGCACTACCCCGCTTCATGACGCGATTGTTTATGAAATGGCCGATATAGAAACAATTCTGATCAAGGAAGGAGCTGATCTCGAAGTAAGGGATATAGACGGCAATACTCCTTTCATGGAAGCGGTCAGAACAGGCCAGATGCCTTCCATCGACAAACTTGCATCTAACGGCGCGAATCCTTCAACAAGGAACAACAGGGGCGATACTCCGCTGCATATCGCGGTCAGCCTTGAACGCTATGATTTGGTGAATAAACTTTTAAGCCTGGGAGCTTCCATTCATGCGCGTAACGCCAACAACAGGACTCCCCTGAGAATCGCAATGAATGTAACAGCTCGCATGGTACTGACGCTTTTAAACAGCGACAGAATAAATTTTTCAGACGACCTGGGCAACTCCGCGCTGCATATCGCGTTACAGGAAAGAGCTCCAGCTGATATAATTTCCGCGCTGATTGGTCAGGGCGCGAGGATTAACGCTGTTGACAACAACGGAAATACTCCTCTGAGGATGGCAATTGATATGGATCTTTTAAACCAGGTCAAGCTGCTTGCGGATTCCGGAGCTGATCCTTTCTTTTTAGCGGTTGACAATAAAACTCCTTCCGATGTGGCTTTTGTAAAAGGCGAAGACTGCGTAAGAGCTGTTTTTTCAGGCAGGGCAGTTAACGCGAGGGACAACTCCAACAATACAATTCTTCATTACGCGGCAAGGTACGCTTCTCCAAGAATAATTGAAACATTGCTTGAGTTAGGCGCAAACAAAACCTTAAGAAATATATCTTCCGAAATTCCTTATGATATTGCTGTCAGGTGGAACCGCACTGAAAACGCACAGTTGCTGCGGACAGGCGCATAAGTTAAAGTTTAAATCCAATCTGTCCATAAAGCAGCCAGTTTTATGGACAGATAATAATTTATCACTATCCTGTTATTTATTTAAAAGGTTATTTATTTTTTCTGTTATTTTCTCAATATCCATTCTGTCAATATTGTCCCTAAGCCATTCCGCAAGACCGTCATCAGCTTCATACTGATATTTTTCTATCTCTTCAATCGCTTCATCAATTATATCTATACTATAATCGTTACAGGCTGTAATAAGTTTTGCAAGTATATCCGCGTCCGGTTTTTCTTTTTTTGGTTTGGGATGTTCGGCTTCAATGCAGGCAATTAAATTTTTAATATCATCCATCAGTTTACGGGTATTTACCATAAATGATTCATTTTTTTCGCGGATAAAATCAATATTATGCGATTTCGCGGCATCTTCCAAATCTTTCGCTTCTTTTCCCGTTTGTTCAGCGAAAACATCATAGCTTGTCCCTTTAATGCCATGCACCTTGATTTTATAATTATTTAAGGAAGAGTCATCATTCATTATATTATCCATGCTGATATTATTCATATCATCCAGCATTGAACTTACGCTTGCGGCATAGGAGCGAAGAATTTTCAAGAATACTTTTTCATCGCCTTCATAATGCTGAATTCCTCCCTGAATATTTATTCCGGAAATTTCTTTATTTAAAAACAATGATTTTGATTGCGCTTGTGCGTCCTCTTTATTTTTACCAGAATCATTTATGACTGAATTTGTATACTTCATTCTGGCGGCTTCAATTACATCATTTGGCTGTTTGTCACGGACAAGTCTGTTAAGAATAGAATTTAACTGGCGTATATCAATTGGTTTGGATATAAAATCATCAAAACCATTGTGCAGGAATATATCCGCCTGCCCCGCCACTGCGTTAGCTGTCAACGCAACAATGGGCGCTTTGTATCCCATAGCGCGTATTTGTTTTACCGCTTCCATTCCGTCCATTTCAGGCATCATGTGATCCATAAAAATAATATCGTATTCCCTGCCTTCTTTTACCTTCTTTATTGCCTCAGGTCCGCTCATGGCGGAATCAATCTGTAATCTGTAAAGTTTCATCAGTCCTGACGCGACATAAATATTCGTTTCCACATCGTCAACTATCAGTATGTTTCCGTAAGGCATCGGCTCCCTTGAAATTTGTCCCAATTTTATCTGCGACATAAAGTTCAGGCGGAACTTTTTGAGGTTCTGCGCTACTTCGCTGCCCAAAATTTCAGAATCTACAATTCCCTGCTTCAGACTGACAGAAAACAATGTGCCTTCCTGCGGTTTGCTTTCTACATGTATTTTCCCTTCCATCAGGTTAATGAGTTTTTGGGTAATGGTTAAACCCAGCCCTGTGCCTTCAATGGTTTTATGCTTTTCCTTATCAAAACGCAGATACTCTTCAAACAATTTATCTAATTGTTCTTCATTCATTCCGCAGCCGGTATCACGCACTTTAAAAACAAGCGTTATACGATCTTTATCGTTTATATCCTGTTCTTTTTCAACAGTCAGAGTAATCTTGCCTGCTTCTGTATATTTAAATGCGTTTGAAAGCAAATTGTTTAATATCTGTTTAATGCGAAGCTCATCGCCTATTAATTTCGCGGGAAGGTTTTCATCTATCTGAATGTCAAAGACAATCTGCTTACTGCCTATCTTCATCATATTCAGGTGCACAGAGTCATTTATCATGCTTGCGACTTTATATTCCGCGGGCATTATATCAAGCTTGCCCGCTTCAATCTTTGAGAAATCCAGTATGTCATTGATAATGCCCAAAAGCAAATTGCATGAACTGTAAATTTTATTTAATCCTTCCCTGTTTTCACCTGACAGCGATTCATTTATTAATAAAATTTCTGTGATTCCCAGAATGGCGTTCATTGGCGTTCTAATTTCGTGGCTCATGTTTGCAAGAAATTCCGATTTTGATTTTGAAGCGGCAAGCGCCCGTTCTTCCATCAGCTTTAGTTCGCTTGTACGTTTTTCAACTAACGCTTCAAGAATTTTACCTGAGCGGCGGCTGCGGACAAGAAAAATCACTGCAAGAACAAGAACGCACAGGAATAATACCGCGGCTCCTATCATCCATGGCGTCCGCGCCTGTGTGACATTCCTTCGGTAGTCATAAGTTTTTTTCATCCAGTAATCAGAGATGCTTTTTGAATCGATATTGCTTAAAGTTTTACTGAAAATTGAACAGAGAGTCTCCTTATCCTTGCTAAATCCAAAGTGGGAATTTAACGCGTAATTGAAAACCAGATTGGCTTTATAGTCAGGAAGTTCCAGATAATGAGTCAGATATAAAAGCGATTTCTGATGCGCCATTACCATATCAATCTCGCCTCGCTGCAGAGCGCTGAAAGCGTTTTCAAGGCTATCATACTCAACAGTATTCAAATGATTTGGATACCATTTCCTGAAAATCATCTCGTATCCTGTATTTTTAACGAGACCTACTTTCGCATACAGCACTTCATTAACTTTTATATTGGGATATTCGTTTTTAGAAATTAGCGCGTAATTATCCGCTATTGGCGCTGCGTCCGGCCATAGAAACCGGTCCGCGCGTTCCGGCAATTGAATCATATCGGGGAGCACCGCAATTTCCCTGTTTTCAAGCATATTTAAAACTTCAAACCAGTCATTATTTTCATTATTAATTATGTTAAAAGTTAATCCTGTAAGAATTGATATTTCATCAAGCAGGTCAATAAAAATGCCTTTCCATTCTTTATCGTGCCTGTCATAAAAAGCGCTGGGATAACCACCCGGATCAACGCCAATTGGTATAACAGGATTTTCAAATAAATATCTGCGCTCTTTTTCAGTAAGCTGCCTGTACAATTTATACCTGAGATATTCATGTTCTCCCTGATTGTACATGGAAACCAGATAACGCAGGCCGCCGTTTTCCAGAAGTTTTTCCATTACATCAATAATTGGCTTTAACGCGTCATCCTGCGTTGTTAATGAAACAGGACGGTATATTAAAGGATAAAAATCATTACTCATTACATCGGCGTTTTCTATAAAATTTATCCCGGTTGTGTTACTGTAAAAAAATGAGTCTATCTCCCCGCTTTTGAGCGCGTTGTATACGAGGCTGACATCGCTTAACATTATTGTTTCAAAAGTGCCTGGAATAAGTTCGGCAGTTACCGTGTTGATTGTAGATGTGCCTTCAATGAAGCCGCATTTCAGCTTACGTTCGTTTATTATCTCTGAATGGGAATCGCTTCCGGCAAGATTGAAATATTTTAACTGGCGCAAAGCGATATCAGATGTCATGTGATAAATATTATTCCGCTCTTGTGTCCATGTTAACTCGCCTGTAAAAGAAACCTCGCATGTCTTAAGTCCATTCAGTAAATCCAGCCATTCATACAGTTTAGGCCTGAACGGAATTCCAAAAAGCCCTGAGAGCCATTCGCAGAGTAATGCTGAGTACCCTCTAATTTCGCCGTCGTCATTTTCAAACGCTTCAGTGCTTAAAGGCATACCATAAATAAAATAATTATAATTTTTCTTAATGGCTTCAATTGCCGATATATCAGCTTCTGTAACACCGGGGATGTCTTTATATGATGAGAATATGACTATTGGGACAGTTTTGTTTCCGGTATTATTTTTACAGGATGAAAAGGCGGTAATTATCAATAACACAGTTAACAGTAAATATTTTAATTTTATTTTTAATGCCAAAAAAACTCCTTACCCTGACAAATAATGGATTCGCTGTCTGCCTTTAAGGTTTATATTAAATTGGTTCAAAATCTTCAGCGCCGTGTTTACATAACGGACATATAAATCCCTGCGGCAGATCGCCTTCGTGAACATATCCGCAAATTTTACAGACATAACCTTTTTTATTCCCTGAATGTATCTGTGGCTTTGGTTTGATATTATCAAAATAGTACTGGTATGTTACGCTTCTTTCATCCGATAAAACAATTGATTGGGTGACATCAGCGATAAACATGGTATGAGAACCGTAATCATGCGAATCTGCGACTTTCCCCGCTATCATGCAGTTTGCATGTTCTTTTACATAAAGTATCCCGTTAGATGCACGGTCTTCATACCCTGAGTCCGCAAACTTATCCATATCTTTTCCGCTGGAAAAACCAAACTGCTTGAAAATGCGGAAGGGCGCGCTTTCCGATAAAACAGAGATATTAAACGCTCCTGTTTTAACAATCATGTCATGGGTATAATTGGCCTTGTTAACAGTGATGGAGATACGGAGAGGAGATGATGTTATCTGAATGGCTGTATTTATTATACAGCCATTGTCTTTGGCGCCGTCTTTGGCGGTTAATACAAAAAGACCGTATGATATTTTACTCATGGCATTTGCATCAATTGAAGCGGGTTTAATTTCACCGGAAGATGCAATACCGGGCTGCGGAAAATCAGATGCAATCGCGCCCGCTATCGCATCAATTTCTGATAACTGATCATTTTTCAGGCTGGATTTCAGGTTGAGGGTCTGTTCCAGGATTTTTATTTTTTGGCATTCTTTGAGTTTCATCCGGATTAAGGAGCCGCTCGCGGGAGCCCATGAGCCGTTTTCAATGACTGCGACAGTGCGGTTCTGAATGTTATGCGCAACCAGATCGTTTATCAGATCTTCCATGGAAATAAAAATCCCTGCATTATATGTCGTGGAAGCGAAAACAAGATGACTCCACCTGAAAACAGAAGCAATTATTTCAGATGCCGGAGTTACAGACACATCGAACATAACAGTTTTTATGCCGTAATCACGAAGTCGGCAGGCGAGTATTTCCGCCGCATTTTCCGTATTGCCGTATACTGAAGCATAGGCAATCATCACTCCCTTTTCTTCGTACTGGTATCCGCTCCAAAGCGCGTATTTTGAAAGAATGGCGGAAAAATTATTACGCCATACAAAACCGTGCAGCGGACATATAATTTCAATATCAACATTGGACGCCTTTTGCAAAAGCGACTGAACCTGATCTCCGTACTTGCCGACAATATTTGCGTAATAACGCCTGTATTCATTTAAATAATCTTTTTCAATATCAACCTCATCAGCGAAAAGCGCGCCGTTCAATGCGCCAAATGTCCCGAATGCATCCGCAGAAAAAAGTATTTTGTCGGCAGAATCATAGCTGACCATGACTTCCGGCCAGTGAACCATCGGCGCCATGATAAAATGCAAAGTATGTTTTCCCGTATTCAACGTGTCATTTTCATTTACAATAACCGAGTCCTTTTCAAAGTTAAAATCAAGATTAAAAAATTGTTTTATAAAAGTTAAAGTTTTGGCATTGCACACAATCTTTACGCCGGGATACTTGCTTATTACATCTTCGAGCGCGGCGCAGTGATCCGGCTCCATGTGCTGCACAACAAGGTAATCAAGTTTTCTGCCGTTAAGCGCGTATTTAACATTTTCCAAAAATCTATGCTGCACTGCCTTGTCCGCAGTATCAAACAATACGGTTTTTTCATCAGTCAAAAGGTATGAGTTGTATGACACACCTCCCGCGACAGAATAGACGCCTTCAAACATGGCTAACCGCCTGTCATTAACCCCTACCCATACAAGATCATCTTTTATTTTTTTAACACAATGCATAATTATCCTCCGTTGGAAAATGACATACGCGGGACTCGAACCCACCACCTTCAGCTCCGGAGGCTGACGCTCTATCCACATGAGCTAGTATGCCTGTTTGGGAACTATCAGAAACTTCAGTTTTTTAAAGTAGTCGCATTTGCGTCAAAGTTTCCAGACCCTATATCAATCTATATTATTATTTACTTAAATGTCAATTCTCAATTCTCTTTTCAGTGTCAAATACTGTTTCTCCAAGTTGTGAACGGGATAAATCGATTGTCTGCCTGTAATTATTCAGCGCGCGTTTTTCGCTGTCAAGCTTATTGAATGAGTATAATGTCTTTCCGTTTTCGCCGGTTATTACCTCTGGACTGGAAATCGCGCCGATGTCCTTTATTACCCTGTCCGCCGCCGCGTCCAAATCCCCGGGACGGCATAAGTCAAGCAAGGGAGCAATGCCGCCCGCGTCAACATTGAAAGGCGATGACCATATTTTACTAAAACCAAAACGTTTAAAATTAGAGAGCTTTGTGTTTTCATTTTCTTTTTTCTCCAAAATTCCGCGTACTGCCGGAATCAGCCAGAAAAAAACTGAAAATACAAGCGGTATAATACCTAACGCAGTTCTTATAATTCCGACAGGATCTGATGTAAAGGTATTAAGCAATAAATGTGTGAAAGCGTAAAGATATGATGACGTCTGATATTGTATTTCCGTAACCAAAAGACCTGTGGCGAATGAATTGTATAAAAAATACGAACCAAAGATAAGGTTTACAGCGTTAATCACAATAAACCAGCCGTTCATTTTTCTGGAATTAACAGAAAATGTTTTAAGCCGTTTCAGAGGAGGAGAAAGCTCCGGAAACCTGGCGGAATCCGCGCGTAATAACAAATCTTCAAATCGATAAACAATTGTTCCCTCTGCGGTAACTTCCGGGCTTCCCGCGAAGCGTGAGCAGAATGTTAAAATTGATTCTTCCGCTTCAATGCCTGAAAGCCCTGTAAAAGCCATGTACTCGGCAAGTGAGATAACTCCCCTGTTCGCCTGAATGTAGGCGATAATAGCCTTACTCTCCTGCCCTTCCCAGTCCCTGTTGGGATCTTCCTCACCGAATATAAATGAGAAAATGGCTTTATGCATCGGACGTTTTTCTTTTGATCTTTTAACAACACGGCCGTATTCATACTGAGGCCTTGTTATTTCATTTAAAAACCATATACGCCATAACATGCCGAATAAATTGAATCCGCCAAAACCGCCGTCCCTGCCGCCTCTGTCCGATGATTTTCCCGCTACTGAAATTACAACGCTCGCTACAGCGAGAGCCAGAAATAAAACAAAATAACCTATCAGCATGACCATGATCCATACTTTGAAAAATGTTACAGAAACAGCCTTAATTATTTTCTTACTTTTTTCTGCGATTCTTTTTACTGCGGCTCCCAATCCCCGGTAACGGCTCGTAAATCCGTTCGGGAATGTATACAGAATTTCACCTGATTGTGTTACTTTTAAATGGCCTGAAAATTCGTCTGCGGCTCTTGGCAGTAATTCACGAACATCAGACAGAGGCAATGCTGTAACCGAACTGATATCCGCGACTGTAGCGCCATTCTTTCGTTTTTTGAGCGATTGGATAATTTTTTGATACGTTTTATCTGACGTCATTTGATTATGATAATAGTATAAGGCGGAATATTAATCAATGTTTTATCCTTATTAATTGAGGTTGAAATTACACAGAAAATTTACAATAATAAATATATGAATGATTTTATTGTTTGCGCGACACGTTCCATGCACAGTTACGCTTCACAGGTTATAACATGTCTGTCAAAATACCTTAGCTTCAGCAGGATTATTGAACATATTAACGGTCTTGATTTGCTTAATACCGATTGCTTTGCTGACGGAGAAATAGAGGTTAGTGTAAATTCATCCATTCGCGGTAAAGATGTTGTCCTCTTCTCTTCGAGCGCACGTAATGAAGCAGGAGTTAATGTTGATGAAGCCAAGATTGAACTGTATCACGCTGTTGACGCTCTCAAACGCTGTCAGGCTAACAGGATAATTGTCTTTGAGCCTTTCATTTCATGCTCGCGTTCAGACCGCACTACCCGCCGCAGTTCTGTAGGTTTATGGGTTCATTTAAAAACCCTCCGCAGTCTCGGCGCAAACCATATTGTCACTTTTCAGCTTCATTCAGACAAGTCAAAGACAATGCTGGACCCGTCATTATGCGCAATTGACGATATTCCCGCCCTGACCCTTTTAAATAAATATCTCTGCGATACCTATATAAAAAGCGCAGAATTTCTTGAACAGGAAGTCATGCGCAACTGGGCTTTTTGTTCAGTAGACGCCGGCGGAGAAAAACTCGCGCGCGTTTTCGCCAATTCATTCAGCGCCCCTCTTGTAGTCGCGCATAAACAGCGCGATTACTCAAAAATTAATAAAATAGAATCTACTAACATCCTTTCCGCCGATCCTGTTGAAGGCAAAAATCTGTGGATTGTAGATGATATGATTGACACCGCAGGCTCCATTGAGACTCTTATCAACGCGCTTTCACCCCTTAAACCAAAAGAGATAAATGTAATCGCGGTACATGCGCTTTTTTCCTCTCCGGCGCCGGAGCGTCTGGATGTTCTGTTCCGCAATAATCTTCTGAACCGCATGATAGTAACCGATACTGTATGCTGTTCAAATTTCATCCAACAGCGCATTCCCAATCTTGAAGTTGTTCATTCCGCGGAACTTGCCGCTAAAATCATTAAAGCGATTATTAACAATGAATCGATGAGTAAATTACTCAGGCCATTTAACGCCAGCGTATATCTGTCAAATGAAAATTAAACGTATCATAAGGGATGTTTAATATATGCGATCTGTTATTCAGAGGGTTATTGACGCCTCTGTGTCTGTAGACGGTCTTATTACAGGCCATATTGACAGCGGGCTTCTGGTATACCTTGGCGTTGCGCATAATGACAGCGAAGCGGAAGCGAACTGGCTTGCGGAGAAAACCGTAAATCTTCGCATATTCAATGACGCTGAAGGAAAGATGAATCTGTCATTAAAAGATATTATTTTAAATGGTAAGCCATCAGGCGTTCTTGTTATCTCTCAGTTTACACTTCTTGCCGATGCGCGTAAAGGACGCAGACCATCCTGGAACGGCGCTGCTCCTCCTGATAAAGCGAAACAGCTTTACGAATATTTTTTAAGGGCTGTTAAAGAACACAATATTGTATGCGAAAGCGGCGAATTTCAGGCGCACATGTCAGTTACCTATACCAATGATGGACCTGTAACAATAATTCTTGATAGCGGGGATGTATCATGAATATCAATAAATATGTTGATAAAAAATACGAGAAAATGTCACTAAAGCAGCTCGCAGGCTCTCCTGTTGACGCGTTACAGGGCCTCAGCGAAAAAGACGCCAAACTGCTCCATGACGCCTTTAAAGTAAAAACCATAAGCGATCTGGCTAAACTAAAATATGTTAAATGGGCCAAGGCAATTTGTCTGCTCGCCGATGGCGAAGACAGATCTATCGGACATTATATGAACATCAATAAAATTATAGACAAAGAATATGAAAACTTGTCTTTCGAGCAGCTTAAAACGATTCCTTTTGAAGCGCTCTCGGGCGTAAACTATAACGACGCGATTTTATTCAGGAAAGCTTTTAATAAAAGAGAACTGTCCAGATATGTTAATATAGCCGGCGCCATCGTCACTCTTGCGGAAGCTGAAGAGTAAATGTCCGCTGATAACACTTGAAATCTGCTTGAAATTATTTACAACATTATTGATGAACATAGTATTAACGTACTTCATGCAATGAAGTGCAGGAATATTTATTATCACCTGCTTAATACAAGAAGTTGAGAGGAAAATTATGCCAAGAATGACTGATGATGAAGCTGAAGCCCTGTCTGAACTGGTAATTAAAAACCTGCCTAAAGTTTCCGGAAACGGTAAAAATGGATTTTTTATGAAGCATAAAAGCAATGTTATTATTTTAAATGACATATCTGCAACATGGCTCCGTGTAACTTCTGAATCTTCTCATAAAACGCCGTCTGATCTTGTCAGCGAAATGATAAGAGAAAAAATGGCTGTTGTGATTTAATATATTTCTAAATTTTAACCCCTCATCACCTAACCGCCGCTAAGCGCGTTTAAAATATTGCAGGTAAACGCTCCGTGGCCTCCTCCCCATCTTTCGCTTTCATAAGATAATTCATTACCCTTGCTTGCCGCGAATACAAAGACGTTTGTCTCCATCATGGCGTGTATCATGCTTTGGTAAAAAGAAGAATTTATTATCCTGAGCGCTGACACAGTGCCTTGCCAGAGACAAAAGCGCTACATCCCTGTCTCCTGCCTGTTCAAGGAAAGACAGGTTCCGCAAAGCATCCGGGTGTACTTTTATTGAGGTTGAATCGAGCGCGTATTCTAGTCTGCGGACTCATTAACTATGATAGGCTGGCGGGTTAAGTGGTTATTAAACAAGTCTATTATACTTTCAATTCCAGCCGCTTCAAAAAGCGGTCTGGGCTTTTTAAATCTACCTGTTGGTATGCCGCTTTTTTTCCATAATTCAGCTTTAACTTGCGCTTTTATCTTATCAGATTCCCCGGTAGATCTAGCAAACAATTTTATACCATTTTCAGGGTTGATAAATTCAACATAGAAAATTCCGTTTTTTCGCTTGTGTAGATAAAATTCCCGCCGCATAATAGCTTCTTCTGAGAAAATTCTCATAGATATTTTCTCATTCTTTTAATAAGGAGCCTTTACGCCGGTTCTTCCGATGGTAAAGACTATTAGCTAAGTCCTTACTACGTAAGGATTTAAACCATTGCGTCCGGCAGGACTCGAACCTGCTACCACCAGATTCGAAGTCTGGTACTCTATCCAGGTGAGCTACGAACGCTTAAAACCAATATATTCAGCTAAGTTCAGGTGGATGACGGGTCTCGAACCCGCGACAACAAGATCCACAATCTTGTACTCTACCCCTGAGCTACATCCACCATGATACTGCATTATAATGGATAAATTGGTTTTTTTTGTCAAGGGAGCGGTTTTTACCAGGAGAGAGCCATGCCGGGGAAAATATTGTAAATCCTTACGCTATAAGGATTTATTTGATAAAATACAACAGAATTAAGGTGTAAAAGCATAAAAATCAGGTTTTTTTCCAAAGCAGTCATAATATTAGCCGGGGAAGGTTTCCATTTTTGATTTTATTTGTTATTATTAATTATGGAAATTTTAGAGGTAATTGAAAATAAAGAACAATACATGGACTTACTGTTACTGGCCGATGAACAGGAAAGTATGATCATGAAATACCTGAACAGGGGTGTTCTGTTTGCTTTATATGATGATTATGATTTAAAAACCGTAGCTGTTGTTACAAAAGAGAATGAAGATACATACGAAATTAAAAACATTGCGACGCTTAAGATATATCAAAGCAAGGGATATGGCAGAAAAATGATCAAACATATTATCCAGTACTGTGAAAAAAAATGTAAATCTTTAATTGTAGGCACAGGAGAAATTGAAAAAGCGTTGCTTTTTTATGAAAAATGCGGATTTACTTTTTCGCATACTGTCGAAGATTTTTTTATTAAAAATTATGATCATAAAATTTTTGATAATGGCATACAGCTAAAAGACATGATTTATTATAAGTACAAATTCAGTTAATATTATAATTCAGACAGGGCTTTTTGTCCGTCAGAAGCAATTGCTGAAATTATATTTACATCCCTTTGCGGATACGGGATGTGAAGTCCGGCTTCTTCTATTTTCTCTTTTAAGTTCCTCATTTGACGCCAATATACATCCCAGTAATTTTGATTATAAGCCCATGCCCGGATAACAAGGTTTACTGAACTGTCCTGCATGGATTGGAGGAGCACCTGGGGAGCGGGTTCCGGTAAAAAGTTAGGCTCAGATTCCGCTATATTTTTTAACACTTTAAAGGCTGTTTCAAGCGAATCAGAATAGGAAATCCTGACGGAAAGTTCCATTCGCCTTTTTAAATTCCTTGAATAATTTCTTAACGGGCTGCCCCAGATGCTTGAATTTGGAGCTGAAATAAAGATGCCGTCAGGTGTTTCAAGTATTGTTGTAAAAAGACTGATTTCCTTTACGGTTCCGCTGAAAGATCCGAACTCAATAAATTCTCCACGGCGGTAGCTTCCCAAAAAAATCATTACAAAACCCGCAGCGATATTTCCAAGAGTGTCTTTCAGCGCAAGACCGATCGCAACGCCTGCCGCTCCAAGGATAGCGATAAAGCTTGTTGTGTTAATTCCGAAGATGTTAAGGATCATTATTATGCAAACAATCAATACCAAATACCGGATAATGCGGCATAAAATAATATTGACATGCTCATCTACGTTTTTTTTACCTGTAGTTATTTTTTTTATCAGTTTATTAAATCCCTTGACAATCATCATGCCGGTTATCGCAATGATAATTGATACAATTATATCCTTGCTTAAATCCAGTAAATTACCGCCGAGATTATCCCACTGACTAAAAAATTCCATACTTATCCGCTTCTCTGCCTGATTTATATTACATTATCTGACATGTCTGACAAATGCGTCCATGTATCCAATGCTTTTAAAACGCTGCAATACCGCCGCGCTTTCACCCTGATTAAGCGGTCCCAAAAGAATACGGTACAGGTTACCGCTGTCATTGTATATAACAGGCCCGTAATGGTAATCGATCATGCCTTTGGTTTTCTCGGCGGTTTCAGGAGAATCAACCGCAGCGATTTGCACATAATACGATCCGCGGTTAAGTTCTGACATGCTTGGGTATGAAACAACTTTTTTCTCCTCAGGCGCAGAGGTAACAGCCGGTATTGTATTTTGTATCTGCGTCTGTTTTACAGATTCAACTTCAGGCATTAGTACTATTTGTGATGCAGCAGCTGCCGCAGCAGACGGCTGTCTTATTGGCTCAACTTCGGGCATTAGTACAACCGCAGCTGTATCATTTACCTGAGTTGCAGGCTGATGTCTTATTGGTTCAATCTCATTCATTAATATACTCAGAGCAGCATCAGGCTGAGCATTTTCTCTTGCAGGTACAGCGCTAATGCGGGTAATCCCGGGAATTATATCAGATGGATCAATTCCGTAAATTGTTCCAGGCGGCGACGGAGGACGTTCCTGTGCAGGCACTATATTGTACTGCGCCGCTTCACCGGCGGATTCAATTGTTACAGGAGTATCTGTAGTTTTCTCTTCAGGAATTAATTCTGCTATTTCTATAACGGCTTCTTCTTCAGGAACCAATTCAGCAATTTCTTCGACAGCTTCCTCTTCGGGAATGTGTTCCGCTACTTCCACAATAGTTTGTTCTTCAGGAATTAATTCGGCAATTTCTTCGACAACTTCCTCTTCGGGAATTATTTCCGCTACTTCCACAACAGTTTGTTCTTCAGGAACTAATTCAGCAATTTCTTCGACAACTTCCTCTTCGGGAATGTGTTCCGCCACTTCCACAACAGTTTGTTCTTCAGGAATTAATTCGGCTATTTCTTCGACTGTTGTTTCTTCGGGAATGTTATCCACGATCTCCGATGCATCAAATAATGCTGAATGCGGAGGATCTCCTGATACAATATATTCAGGAAGATCCACGATACCCATCCTTCTTCCGCCCCATTCAGTTTCTAAAAGATAACCCGGCGCTCCTGAGCCTGTTGTAATTTCAGGAGGCGTTTCCTGCCTTACAGGAGGAGATGCAGCCACGGCGGTTTCCATTCTTTCAATCTCTTCCTGATAATTTTCTTCTGTAATTATATTTCCGGAATCAAAATCATGAATTCCTGCGGCCAGACTTTCTGTAAACCGCAAATAGGCAATTGGATCTGATGGCTGAGACATTCTTATTCTGCTTATGGAACCGGAACGCATTCCTATTAACTCCGCTGCTTCACGGGAAACAATCGCGAGAAGGCCCGGACTGTCGAGGCTGTTTGCGACAATTACGCGGGTGCTCCTGTTTGTTTCAATATTGGTAATGTCTACCACTGTATTTCTGGGAAAAGAATTTGTCGCTATATAGCGTCCTGTTGACGGTAATTCACCGTCAGGCGCGGTTGCCGCGGCTCCTTCCCAGGCGATTAAGCCTGAAACTGCAATAAGAGCCAGACCAATTATAATAATTATTTTTAATCTCATTTTAACCTCTACTGTGCGTTAATATGGGGAATCAATCCCCTCGCGATTATTTTAAGCGCGTCAACTTCTTCTCTTGTTGTCCTGTATGTTCTTCCGGACATTTGATTTTCAAAAATTTTTTTATTCGGATTTGTACTGAACAGGACAAGCGTAATTTCAAGCGGCATTTGAGAACCGGTAGAATAATCCAGCTGAGCTATAATAAAATAATTCGCTCCGGTGTTCCCTGCTTCTGTGATATCCGCTTCAAATATTTTTTGTATTTCGCCTGACGGCTTTGAATCAAGACGCAAGGTAACCGCGTTGCTGACAATATACCCTTCATCAAAAAAAACATCCAAAAGTGTATTTTCCCATTGCATTGAATGCTGCCTTCTTGTTCCTTCCGCAGGCACACCGGTTTCAATAATAAAAAACGAAACCATTGTTGCCTCGATGTTTAGGCAAATAAACAGACCCAAACACATTGTAATGGCGGTTTTTCTTATCATACACTCCTCCGTCTCCATTATCGGCACTATCTGTAAATATCTGGAGCCTTGAGAATTAAGAGCTTTGTGGACAGACACTATCCAAAATGTCTATAATGCATAATTACAATGAATTATTATGCAATACAGGTAAAAAGCAAGGGTGAAAAACAATTTATAAAACGTTTTAAATCTTTAAATCCGGAAATTACTCTTCCCATGCATTTCCTTCAGAGAACTCTGAACATCAGAAGGAGCGGAAAAATTAAACCTTCAACATCCGCGATTTTTCCGGGTTATATTTTTATAGAAGCGGAATCTGATGATGTAATTATTGCGTATCAATGGGAGTTCAGGCGCACTGATGGTTTCTACCGCTTCCTGAGATCCAATCAACAGATAACCCCGCTTACTGACCGCGATTTGGAACTTGTGCTTCACTTTATTAATAACGCAGGACCCGTCGCGGGAAGGTCTAAAGTTTACTTTAACGAGAATTCGCGCATTGTTGTTGTCGAAGGTCCTCTTTTAGGTCTTGAGGGAAGGATTGTCAAGGTCGATAAAAGAAAGGAAAGGGTAAAAGTTTTACTTGATTTGTATAACGACTCTTTCGCCATTGATCTGGGTTTTGAAGTAATCGGATCATTGGAACCTGTCAATAAAGGGGCAAGATAACGCAAAAGCTTAAACGTATATATATTATTGGCGCAGGTTTCGCAGGACGCGCGTTAGCCGGTGAAATAAAGGCAAAAGCCGTATTCGGCGAAGTTGTAGCTTTTCTCGATGATGATCCGCAAAAGATTGGCCATAAAATCGACGGGATACCTGTTCTTGGCCCCATCAAGGATGTAGCGATTCTGCTCAGGATGAATCCGGCGGATGAGGCAATCATCGCAATTCCCGGCGCCAGCAGGGAGTACCTGAAAGAACTCTATGCCATTCTAAAAAAAGCTCAATTCCAGCAAATCCGCATTCTGCCGGGAATATCGCAAATTATCGAAGAAGACGCTCGTTTTATTCAAACCCGCTCTATCGATCTCCAGGATCTTTTGGGCAGAAACCCGGTTGTAATCAAATTAAAACAAAGCCTTTCCTATCTTCGCGGCAAGCGCGTTCTTGTTACAGGCGCGGGCGGTTCTATCGGCAGTGAGTTATGCCGTCAACTGCTATCAGGCGGAGCTTCCCGCCTTTACCTTTTCGGTCATGGTGAAAATTCCATTTACCAGATTGACAGGGAATTAAGACTGCTCCAGGAAGAAGGCGTTGGCGAAAAAGCCGCTCTTGTTCCGGTTATTGGCGATCTTAAAGATGCGGATTATGTAAACTATATTTTAAGCAATTTAAAGGCAGATATTATCTTTCATACAGCGGCATATAAACATGTTCCCATGATGGAGGAAAATCCTGTTGCGGCAATAGAAAATAATGTCCTTGGCACTGAAAATCTGATTAATGCCGCTGTTAAAAATAATATTAAAAGATTCGTTCACATCACTACCGACAAGGCTGTCGAACCTGTTTCAGTGTACGGAGCGTCAAAATTCATCTGTGAACAGATGGTGCTGGAAGCCGCCAGCAGAAACGGTCCTAATTTTATGGTAGTCCGCTTTGGCAATGTGCTGGGTTCCCGAGGCTCAATTGTGCCTCTTTTTCAGCAGCAGATCGAAAAAGGCGGCCCTGTTACAGTAACTCATCCTGATATACGCCGCTGGTTTATGACAATCAGCGAAGCATGTTCTTTGGTACTCAAGGCAGGAGGCGTTGGCGAAAACGGATGTCTGTATCTTCTTGATATGGGAGAGCCTGTACGTATCCGCGACCTGGCGGAACAGTTAATACGTTTCCACGGCTTTGAACCTGAAACAGACATTAAAATCGTATACACAGGGATGCGGCCTGGTGAGCGTATGGATGAACTTCTCTGGTCATCAGACGAAGATCCTGTTGAAACTGAACACAATCGTATACTCAGGGTCAACCGCAAAAAGCCGCTGCCCGTTGACATTAAATCACTAATTGAGGAACTCCGTCCAGTTTGCCGCCTTGATCCTGAAAAACCGCAAGCGTACCGCAATTCCAAAATGTTATTGAGTGTCCTGAAAGACAAAGGTATATGCCACGCGGAATAGAAACCAGTACTGAAGAAAACCTCAATTGATAACATTTATAAAATCAAATAAAATACTCTCTACATGGAAGAATTCGTTTATCTGGAAGATATTTATCCGCCCAATTCATTATACGCGGCCATTATAAGATCTCCCATCGCTAAAGGCTCCCTGAAATCAATTTTATTGCCCGTATTACCTGAAAATTATTTTTTTATTACAGCCGCGAATATCCCCGGTGAAAACAGACTGGAAGATACAAACATCCCAATTCTCGCAGACAGAATACTTTCATATATCGGAGAGCCAATTGCTCTGCTGGTGGGACAGGATAAAACGGTACTGGAAGAATTTATCAGCCTCTGTAAAATTGAAACAGACGAAGAAAAACCGGTCTTTTCATACGAGCAAAACAGTAGTGATGATTTATCAAACATAACCGCGGTAAGGGAAATAAAATCAGGAGAGCCTGAAAAATATTTTTCGCATCTTCGGCCTGAAACTTCGCAAACCGGAGAGGCTCCGCAGGAGGCTGCAGAAAGCGCGGCAAAAATAATAAGCGGCAATTATGTTACAGGAATTCAGGATCACTGGTACGCTGAACCGGGAGGAGCTGTAACATGGTATGAAAATGTCAGTAATAATAAACCGGAAGAGAATATAAAAAACATTAAAAAAAGCACAGATAAGGATTTAAAAAACAAAAAAACATCTGACACGCCGCAGGCGAATAAATTAATTGTTAAAACCGCGACTCAATGGCCTTATCATGTAAAACGTTCTGTTTCCCGCACATTGGGAATTGATCCATCATTAGTTTCTGTCGAGCCGACTTCCCTAAGTTTACACATGGACGGTAAACTGGTCTTTTCATCACTGATTGCCTGCCGCGCGGCGCTGGGAACATATATTGCTAAAAAACCTGTTCGATTAATCCTTGACAGGGAAGAGGATTTTCTTTATTCCCCCAAACGTTTCAAATCAAATATTGATATTAAAACTGCCATTGATGAAAACGGAAAAATTTTGGCCGCCGATATAGTCATTTGTGTTAACCTTGGCGCATTCGGGATTAACAGCGATGAGATACTTGACCAGGTTTGTATTGGCGTTCTTGGGTATTACAATATAAAAAATATAAAATTGACAGCAAAGGCATTCAGGACAAATATTCCGCCGCAAGGGCCGTTTTCCGGTTTCGGATTGGCTCAGGGGCTATTTGCCATGGAATGCCATGTTTCGCATATCGCAGATTCATTGCATCTTGATCCTGCTCAATGGCGAAAACCTCATCTGGATTATTCGCGTTTTACGCACTTGTACTGGAACACAAAACGTGAAGGCGACAATGACAGGAAGTCCTCTCAAGGATCGCAAAAAAACCAGGGACCGATTGAAGATCTAATCGACAGAACCGCTTTAATGAGCGACTATAACAGAAAATGGGCTTCAAATGAACTATTGCGGAAATACAGGAAAGACAATTCATTAGTGATTGAAAAAGGAGAAAATCCCAGAGGCATCGGAATTGCGCTTGGTTTTCAGGGCAGCGGCCTGTTGTACAATGGTGATGATAAAGGAAACTACAGCGTTGAAATTACGCTGACCAAGGAAAGCATTCTGGAAATTAGGGCAAGCATTACAAGCAATGACGGAAACTATGAAAAAATATGGGCGAAAGTCGCGTCGCAGATAATTTCCATAGAGCCTGAAAATGTACGGGTTATCTCAAACAATGCGCCTGACTGCGGCCCTTCATGCGCTTCAAGAAATATAACATCTGTTACCAGATTGATAGAAAAATGCTGCCAGGTAATACGCAAACAGCGTTTTCACGATCCTCTGCCAATAACGGTACGCCGCGCCATGAAATCCCAGAGCGGATTATTATGGAACGGGCTTATCACGCCGCCAGCCGGAAAAGTTATAAACGCTGCAAGCTTTTCTAAATTTGGGTTAGCCTGCGCGGTTGTAGAAGTAACAATAGACATGATTGAGTGCATTCCAAAAATCCGCGGTATCTGGCTTGGAATTGACGGCGGAAAGATTATTTCAATTAACAGATCGAAAAGAAGCCTTGTCCGAGGAGCCACTCAGGCGCTTGGCTGGGCTTATACAGAAAATATTGAATATGTAAACGGGATTCTGTCCAAAAGCTGTTATGAAAATTACACAATACCGACAGCGGAGGATATTCCTCCGATTTATCCTGATTTTGTACCCAATGATACAGGCGAATCAAGAGGAATAGGAGAGCTTCCGTTTACCTGTATACCGGCGGCTTTTATACAGGCAGTCTCGCAGGCGCTTGATTATAATTTTAAATCCATTCCCCTGAACAGAAAAGAAATCTGGAACATTATTCATAATAAAAAAAATGAAACGCCCGCGCAGGGGGCAAAATGACAATCAATTTTATTTTAAACGGCGATGATGTTGTTGTACGCTGCGAGCCATGTGAAAGGCTGATCGATATCCTGCGTGGGAATTTTGGTTTATTGGGATCCAAATCAGGATGCCTTACAGGACAATGCGGCGCATGTACGGTAATTTTAAACGGTCAGGTAAGTAATGCCTGCCTGGTTCCCGCGTTTAAATTAACCGGCAGTGAAATTATCACAATAGAGGGATTTTCCCAGACCATTGAATATCAGGAAATTTTAACAGGGTATAAGCAGGTGCATTTGGGAAATTGCGGTTATTGTGAATCCGGAAAAATTCTCTGTACAGAAACCCTTCTTGACAGAATCCCAATCCCGTCCAGAGAGGAAATACTGATAGGATTTTCAGGCATAAAGTGCCGCTGTACAAGCCCTGAAAGAATGATTGAAGCTGTCAATCTTATCGCAGGCGAACGCCAGAGGAGGCTTTATGGACGCTCCTCATAATCATATTTTTTTTCCGGACACGTTAAGCGATCTTTTTTCTGATTGGAATCATTTTCCGGAAGCGGTTCTTTTTGCAGGCGGCACTGATTTTATATGGAGGCAGGGTAAGAATATTTTAAATCTGCCGCCCGTTATCATCTGTCTTGATAAACTTAAAGAACTTCACCGCATTACAAGGACAGAACATTATCTGGAAATCGGTTCAATGGTAAAGCTGAATAAAATAATCTGGCTTGGAAAAATAGTCCCGGATGTTTTATGCAGGTGTCTGGAAACCGTTGGCGGCGTACAGCTCAGAAATATTGCGACCATTGGCGGAAATATCTGCTGTTCCGGGCGTATGCTTGACGCTTCGGCTCCGCTTGTGGCTCTTGACGCGCAGTATGAACTTCGTAATGCCTATAATTCCAGATGGGTAGCCGCAGCCCGTTTTCATGCAATCGAAAAGTATCCTGTTATGGATTACCATGAATTTATTACCCGGATTAGGCTGCCCCTGCACCAGTGGGATTATTCGATGTTCAAAAAGTTTAACTCAAATAATATTTATAACTCCAAAACACTTGTATTTTTGGCAAAAACCCAGAAAAATACCCTTTCTGACATCAGAATAATTTATAAAGACAGATCAATTTTACGCAATAAGAATGGAGAAAGCCTTTTAGCCGGTAAAACTTTGCCCTTAAACCGTAAATCCGCCACTGATTTTATTGAAAATTGGAATGAATTCCTGAATAATAACAATGAAATTGATGAATTTTCAAAAAATGAGATTATTGACTATATCAGAATAAACGTACATAACTTACTGGAATAATCATCACTTGAAAAAACCGCTGTTGTGTGGTATATTATTAATCAGACAGGTAAAGAACAGAGTTCTTTTCTGCATAAAATCGCCGGTTTCATTGAGCGTGTTTCGGCCGCTGGTGCTGCCCGCGGCCGCCATCCTGGCAGGTTATTTCCATTCTCTTTTTTTCCGCTTTACAGGCGGAAATGGGTTGTTTTGCTCAAAATTTCAAAAAACAAATATTAATGAATAGATACTATAATTTTTTTTTACCCATTTTATTATGTTTTATATTTTATCCAGTCTATTCACAGGAGGAAAACAATTATACAGACAATAATCAGCATTCAGAAAAATCCGTCAAAAGCGATTCTGTATATATAATAAACTCTTTTATTTTTAACATAGAAGGTTTTACCCGTCCTAATGCGCTGATTAATCACGCTAAGTTTATTAAAGGAGAGGAAATAACAGGTTTTATTAACCTGGAAAAATATATCAGTGATAAAACCCAAATTCTTATTAATCAAAGGGTTTTAGACAGCGCCAGTATAGAATACATTACATTTCCGCCGCAGGAAGACGGAAAGATTCCCGTTGAACTGATTATTAATACAAAAGATACATGGAATATTGTGGCTATACCAAGACCCAGGTACAGTTCCAATTCCGGTTTTGATATTACTTTGAAAGCCAGAGATTATAATTTCCTGGGCACAATGAGTCCTCTCAGGCTGGATTTGGGATACATGTATGACGAAAACAAGGAACATTTTATTATGTTTATGCTTGATTCCGACATTCCGCTTCGGATTTTTAACCTGAACTGGAATTTGAATTTTGATAACTTTTTTGATTACCGTCCCGATATGGAGCAGCTTTTTTATTATAAAAATGTTACAGGATTATCCGTAGAGCTGCCTGTAAAATCCACAACTGTTACATTGGGTTTTAATGAATCATTTATCATTAACGAAGAAAATAATGATGATGATAAAATTCCATTCGGTAATTTTCAGGACGGATTCTATATATCATCAAGTCCGTTTATATCATGGAGAATTCCGACAGGTATTGAGGCCGGCCTCTGGGGTGAACTTGTATACACAGCGGGAGTATCCGCGCTTTTTAATCATGAACTTCCGCAGTGGCCTCTTGATGAAATAAGAAAAGGGCCTTTTTTGTCCTTCAGCCACAATCTGGGTTTTAACCGTATTGACTGGATTGGCAATTTTCTAAGGGGTTATGATGTCAGCGTATCCAATTCCTTTAGTTATAATTTTTATAATTACAGGAATGACATTGAACCATGGGATAGTCACTTAAATGTCACAGGCATTGCGCATTTAGTTTTTGATGATATATTTGGAATTTCATCGCGTTTTATGTACCGCCACTGGTTTTTTACTGAAAAGGGCGCAAGCGGAGCGGGGGATGTTATGCGCGGAATCCTTGACAGGGATGTAAGCGCGGAATTCATGATTTCAGCCAACTTTGATTTGCCTGTAAGCATTTTAAAATTCAGGCTGTCTGAATGGCTGAACAATGATAAATACAGATTCTTCAATTTTGATCTTCATTTGGTTCCAATATTGGATATCGCTTTTTACAGAAGTCCTGAAAATGAAGCTCTTTACAGCGGCGCTGATTTCACCTATAAAAACATGCTTGTTTCAGGCGGTATCGAAGCCATAATTTTTCCTGAATTTTTCCGCAGTTTATTTTTGCGCATTTCTTTGGGTTTTAATTTATCTGCGTTTATTACAAACAGCAGATATGAATTATTTATAGGAACCGATCTTCATTATTAGGGGAAATAATAATGGCTAAAATAGCAGTAATTGGAACAGGTTATGTAGGTTCAGTCTCAGGCGCATGCCTCGCCGATTTTGGCCATAATGTTATCTGTGTGGATAACAATCCGGAGAAAATTGAATCCCTTAAAAAAGGAATAATCCCGATATTTGAACCCGGTCTTGATACGGTAGTAGAAAGAAACAGCCGCTGCGGAAGGCTTTCGTTTACAGGCGATCTCGCTTTCGCGTTAAATGAAAGCAATGTGGTTTTTATCGCTGTCGGCACTCCGCCGGCGGATGACGGCGGCGCAGACCTTGTGTATGTAGAAACCGCAGCCCGGCAGATAGGCGCGCTTATTGATAAATATACGGTTGTTGTGGACAAGAGTACTGTTCCAATCGGAACAGGAAAAAAGGTAACATTATGGATTTCCGAAGAACTTGCAAAACGCGGAAAACAAATTGAATTTGATGTTGTATCCAATCCTGAATTCCTGAGGGAAGGCTCCGCTGTATATGATTTCACGCATCCTGATCGTGTTGTAATCGGAAGCGGCAGTAAACGCGCAAGGGAAATCATGAAAGATGTTTACCGCTCTCTTTACCTCAATGATACACCATATATCGAAACCAATCTTGAATCCGCAGAAATGATCAAGTACGCTTCAAACGCTTTTCTCGCTGTAAAAATAACTTTTATAAATGAAATCGCAAATTTATGCGAAAAAACCGGCGCGGATGTACGTGATGTCGCCAAGGCTATGGGAAAGGACGGAAGAATTGGATCTAAATTTTTACATCCCGGACCTGGTTACGGAGGTTCATGTTTTCCCAAGGACACAAGAGCGCTTGCGAAAACCGGAAGGGATAATAATGAGATACTGAATATTGTAGAGACAACTATAGAAACAAATGAAAAACAAAAGATTCGCGCGGCGAAAAACATCGAAAATGTCATGGAGAAGCTGGACGGAAAAACACTCGCAATGCTGGGACTCGCGTTTAAACCGAATACGGACGATATGCGGGAATCACCTGCAATCTCTATTTGTGAATACTTGATCTCGCGCGGCGCGAAAATGCGGCTGTATGATCCTGCCGCGATGAAAGAAGCCCTGTGGCGTTTAACATCAATGAAAGATTCTGTTTATTTTGCAGCGGATGAGTATGACGCAATGAAAGGAGCTGATGCCCTGATAATCGCCACAGAATGGAATCAGTTCAGAAACATTGATCTGATTAAGGTAAAACAATTAATCACATCGCCTATGTTCTTTGATCTGCGCAATATTTATAAACCTCAGGAAGTTACATCCGCGGGATTACAGTACTTTGGAATTGGAAGCAAATAATGGCGGAAAAAAATTGAACATTTTAGTAACAGGCGCCGCCGGGTTTATTGGTTTTTTTCTCGCGGAAAAACTTGCTGCGCTTGGACATAATGTTACAGGCATTGACAATATAAATGATTATTACGATGTTAATTTAAAATACGCGCGACTTGCGCATTCAGGAATAAATCAGAAAGAAATTGAATATGGCAAAAAAGCTCAGAGCAAAGCTCAGAGCAAAGCTCAGAGCAAAGCTCAGAGCAAAGCTCAGAGCAAAGCTCAGAGCACTACCCTGCCCTGTTACAGTTTCATAAAACTTGATTTAACCGACCGGGAAAAACTTTTTTCGGCTTTCAGGGATGAATGCTTTGACTGTGTATGTAATCTTGCGGCTCAGGCCGGAGTCCGCTATAGCCTGGAAAATCCATACGCGTATACAGAAAGCAATATAAGCGGTTTTATTAATATTCTTGAAGCATGCAGACAATTTTCTGTTAAACATCTTGTATTCGCTTCCAGTTCTTCTGTATACGGATTGAATGGAAAAACGCCGTTTTCAGTTACAGATACAACGGATCATCCTGTCAGCCTTTACGCGGCGACAAAAAAAGCCAATGAAGTAATGGCGCACACATATTCCAGTATATTTAACATACCATCCACAGGTTTGCGTTTCTTTACCGTATACGGTCCATGGGGAAGACCTGATATGGCATATTATAAATTCGCGAGCGCGATAATTAACAGTAAACCAATTGAAATTTACAATAAAGGCAATATGTTACGCGATTTCACATATATTGACGATATAGTTGACGGTATTATCGCCGCCATCAATCATATACCTGCCGTAAATCCTGACTTTAACGCAAAAGAGCCTGTTCCATGTCTATCAAGCGCGCCATTTGCAATTTACAATCTTGGCAACAACAAACCGGAAAAATTATCTGATTTCATTGAAATTCTGGAAAATACAATGGGGCGGAAAGCGGAAAAAATCCATCTTGAAATGCAGGCAGGCGACGTGCCTGTAACAATGGCAGATATTGATATTACGCGGCATGATTTGAACTGGGAACCGAAAACTGTCATAAAAGACGGGTTAAAATTGTTTGTTGACTGGTTTACGCAATACGGGAAACATAATGACTCTGCTGAATAAATTATTATTTTTAAAACCAGTTCTCAGCAGGCTTTCGCGTTTGTTAAACCGCAGGCAGAAGATTTTAATGTTATTTATGCTGTTTTTTATTCTGAGCTTTTCTCTTGTTGAAACAATCGGAATTTCGGCGATAATGCCGTTTATTTCCGTTGTGTCCGATACAAGTCTGCTGGAAGACGGTTTATATAAAAAAGCTTTTGATCTTTTTAATTTTAAATCTCCTGAAAGTTTTATTATTTTATTTGGAATCTGTATTCTGATATTTTATATATTCCGCGGCATTTATTCCATTTTTCTTACTTATTCCACAAAGCGTTATTCCAACTCTATATATAAATATTATTCAAAGAAGGCGTTTAAAATAAATTTATCAATTCCATATAGAGTATACGCTCAAAAAAATTCCGCAGAACTGATGCATTCAATTTTTAATGAAACCAGCGACATAGGCAATACAGTTTTCAGTTTTCTTCATATCTGCACGGAATTATTCACAATACTGATGGTTTATATATTAATTGTCGTTTTAAACTGGAAAATGACATTGGTAATAACAGTAATTTTATTGGTAATTATTATAATAATTCTTTCATATTTAACAAGAATAAATTCAATACAGGGAAAAATAAAATTTACCACAAGCAGGAAAATGCACCGCATATTAAAAGAATCCCTTGGCAACATAAAATTTGTAAAACTAAAGGGCAATGAAGATGATATTATTAAAACTTATAATAATGTTCTTGAATTAAATACCAAATCGGAGCTTATTACCAATGTTCTGGGAGCAATGCCAAAAAGCATTCTTGAAAGCCTTGGATTTTCCTTTCTGGTAGGCGTTGTTGTATTTATTGTATTTTTATTTAACGACGCCAGCATGGTTATTCCCATAATTTCAATGTACGCTCTTGCTTTATACCGTATTTTGCCTTCCATACACAGGATGCTTCAGGAAATAAATAAAATAATTTATGTTGAGGAAACAATTAAAAAAGTATATGAAAACATGAATCAATCCTATGATATTGAAGGATCAGAACTTGTAAATTTCAATAAAAATATTCGTCTTGAAAATATCAGTTTCAGGTATATAACAGGCGGAGATGTTATCAATAATATTTCTTTGGAAATAAACAGGGGTGAAAAAATAGCTTTTACCGGAGAAAGCGGAGGCGGGAAATCCACTTTAATTGATATCATTACAGGCATCCACAAGCCTGATTCTGGAACTGTCTATATAGATGATGTTTCTCTTAGTAATGATAATATAAGATGCTGGAGAAAAAAAATCGGTTACATTCCGCAGAGTATATATCTTTTTGACGGTACGGTAGCAGAAAATGTATCATTTGGATCTGAATACAATGAGGAAAAACTTAAAACCGCTCTTGTTAAAGCCAATATATGGGATTTCCTTGCGCAAAAGGAAGGAATTAATACAAAAGTCGGAGACGGCGGCATTCAATTGAGCGGCGGTCAGCAGCAGCGTATATGTATAGCCCGCGCCATTTACGATGATCCTGAAATACTTGTTCTTGACGAAGCTACATCCGCGCTTGACAATGACACCGAACAAAAAATAATGGATGAAATATACAGTGTAAGCGCCAATAAAACATTGATAGTTATAGCGCATCGTTTAAGTACTGTAGAACGCTGCGACAGAAGAATAATTATTGAGAAAGGCAGAATTCTAGAAAAATAATGTGTAAGGAAAAGGTTTTATGGGACCAGGATATTTAGGATTATTTATACCGATGATGGCATTGTCCATTCCGATTGTGGCAATTGTACTTTCACATAAACAAAGCGGCCAGAAAAATAAAATCAGGGAAATGGAATTGCAAAAAGAAATATTGGAGCTTGAAATAAAAAAGCAAAACAGCCAGATTAAATTACTGGAAGAAGAAAACAAAAAACTGGACAGGATTATTAACGAAAATTAATGAATACTTACAACTTATCTTTAAAGAAAAGAAATTTATTAATATTTATCTTTATAATATTTTCTGTCAGTCTCTCCGCCCAGGAAGCCCTAAAGTCAATTGAGGAAGAATATTATGATTTTCTCGCTCTTCAGGGATTGACAGAACGCCCCACGTTAAATTATCGGACCTTTTCTGATTCAAAGTGGTTTGTAAATGAAGAGTCTTCGCATCCATGGCAGAATCAAAATCTTGGAACATGGCGCAATTTATTCGGCGATTTTAAAATGCGCATTTACGGTCCTGAATTGTTCATGTCAGGTAACACAGCGGCTCCTTACGGACAGAATGACGGCGTTCTGTGGCAGGGACGCGGATTTAACGCATCTTTAAAAGCCGGCGTCCGTTTTGAAGGATACGGCATTGAATTGACACTGCTGCCCCACTTCGCGTTTTCACAAAATGCAGAGTTTGAAATAATGCCCTCAGCCTATGAAAGCGAATATGGTTATTTTTGGGGATATGGGAATAATGCAGGAGCCGATTCACCGCAGCGTTTTGGAAATGAACCGTTCTTTGACTGGGATTTCGGTGATTCTGAAATTCGCTATTCATGGAGAACACTAACCGTTGGTTTTGGCACACAAGCAATCTGGCTGGGGCCTTCATACCTTAATTCTATCCTTCATTCAAATAACGCTCCGGCATATCCAAAATTTGATATTGGATTACGGCGTCAGGAAATTATAATCCCGTGGCTTAACTGGTATATAGGAGACTTTGAAGCAAGATTATGGGTAGGCCGGCTTTCAGAATCAGATTATTTTGACAGTGATCCTGACAACAATCATACAATGATTCATGGTCTTGCATTTGCATATTCTCCGTCTTTTTTACCGGGGCTAACGTTATTTGCAAATCGGATATGCCTTGTTCCATGGGACTGGGAAAATTTAAAATATATTTTCCCTTCCAAAGAAAATACCATAGAAGATCAGAAAGCGTCTTTTGGTTTTTCATGGATTTTCCCCCAGATTGGATTTGAAGTATATGGGGAATTAGGTGTTGATGATTATACTATGTGGTCTCTTGACCAGATATTGCCAAGATGGGCTACATTATTGCGTAATACATATCATACAATGGTCTTTACTCTTGGCACAAAGAAAACACTATTAATTTCTGAGAAAAATAATTTATTTTGTCAATTAATATTTGAGTGGAGTCATATGGAAATGTCACAAACATTTCAATTTCAATGGCCATATTCATTTTATTTTCATCATCAAATAAATCATGGATACACTAATAAAGGTCAATGGTTAGGAAATGGATTCATTCCTGGCGGTAACGCTCAATATTTTGAGTTTAAACTATTTTATCCTAAAGGAACGTCATCTTTCTATATTCACCGTTATAATCCTGATAATAACTATATCTATCAGTTTGCAATATGGGGGACTCAGGATCCTGATGATTATGATGGCAGTAAATATATAATGGGTATGAAAGCGAATTTAATAATTGGTATTTCTACTTATTATAAACTTACAGATAATCTTGATATTGGAAGCACATTTGTCTATAATTTAATTATTAATCCAATTTATTTTCATGACAGAATATCTCCGTATTCAAATGATGTATTGTATAATAATTACCATTTTTCATTTACAATTAAATGTATATTTTGAATGTTTTTGTATTTAATATACATATTTTTATATTATTAATTTTTATTTATGCCAATACCTAAAATAATTCATTATTGTTGGTTATCTAATGATCCGATTCCCAATAATTTTGATAAGAATATTGTTTCCTGGAAAAAATATTTATTCGATTATGAATTTATTTTATGGAACTTTAATCGCTTTAATATAGATAATTCATTATGGGTAAAACAGGCATCTTATTCGAAAAAATACGCTTTTGCATCTGATTATATTAGATTATTTGCTATATATCATTATGGAGGAATTTATCTTGATTTAGATGTTGAGATATTAAAATCATTTAATGATTTATTAAATAATAATATAATGATGGGATATGAAAATGAAAAAAAGGAAATTGCATCTGCCTGTTTTGGTGCTGAGAAAAATCATCCATTTATATTACAATGTTTAAATTATTATAATAATCGCTTATTCATTAAATCTAATGGTGATTATGAAACAACGCCTTTACCATATATTCTAAAATATATTTATAATAATTACAGTAAAAATTCAAGCATTTCTTTTCTTCCATCAACTTTTTTTTCTCCAAAAGATTTCTCAACAGGATTGATATCTATAGATAAAAATACATATTCAATTCATCATTTTTCAGGAAGTTGGTTATCTGATGTTGAACAAAATTTTGTTAAGGAAAGATGGAATTTTTATAGTAAATATGGTAATGATTCATATCTTGTAAACTTATATAAGAAGTTAGTTGATTATGAAGAAAAAGATGTCTATAAAATTCCAATAAAATCTCTGTATAAAATTGCCATAAAAAGAACTTTTACTAGAATTACAGAAAAATGTAAAAAATTGTTAAAGAAATAACTTATATAAAAATAAGATAATTAATTACTGATAAATATTAATATATATAATATGTGTTCAATAAGTCCAATATTTTCAATTATTATTCCAGTTTATAACGTTGAAGATTATCTTTCTGAATGTATAGAAAGTGTAATTAATCAAACATTTAATAATTATGAATGTATTTTAATAGATGATGGTTCAACTGATAAAAGTTCCATAATATGTGATTTCTTTGCTTTAAAAAATAACAAATTAAAAGTTATTCATAAGAATAATAGCGGTTTATCAGAAACAAGAAATATTGGTATTTTGAATTCCAGTGGGGTATACATTATTTTTCTAGATAGTGATGATATGTTTTCCAATAATGAAGCATTATTTCATTTAAATAATATTATTATAAATACAAACGCCCCTGTTGTTTTTAACAGTAATTTAATTTTTATTAATAAAAAAACAAATGACTATTTATCTAATGAACAATTTAATGGATACAATGTAAGTTATGATTCAATTATTTTTTTTAGAATTATAATGAAAAATAAAAATATTATATTAGCCGGCTGGCTTTTTACAGTACAACGAGAATATTTAATAGAAAATAATTTACTTTTCAAACATGGCATATTACATGAAGACGAACTTTGGATGCCATTTATTATCTGCAATTCTAATATAATAGCAATAAATCATAATCCATTTTATTCATATAGAATTAACAGAGAAAATTCTATAATGTCAGTTATAAAGCCTAAAATGCTACTTGATAAGCAATTAATAATTAACGAAATTCAATTAAAAAAAAATATTATTTCCAAAAGTAAACATTTCATTTTAAATGCTCGTTGCATTATGTTATGGAACACAATCTTTGATGTTGTATTTTATCTTGATAATCAATATAATGAAGAAAAAGAATTAATAATAAAAAATCTTATCAAACAAAAAACAGTTCTAATACATGGGCAAAAAATAATATATTTTATATATTATTTTTCAATAATATTATTTGGATTAAAAAATACATTTTTACTTAGAAAATTAAAAAGAAAATATTTACATGTCTGATACATCATTTTCATTCATTATTCCGGTTTATAATGATGAAACTAATATTTCACGCTGTCTTGACAGTATTCTTAAACAAACTTTATCGGATTTCGAATGTATTGTTATAGATGATGGTTCAACAGACAACTCTTTATCTATATGTTATTCTTATAATAAGAATGATTCAAGGGTACGTGTCTTTCATAAAGAAAACGAAGGAATCAGTAAAACCCGCCAATTTGGATTGAATAATGCTTTTGGAGAATATATATATTTTGTAGACAGTGATGACTGGATAGAGCCATTTCTCCTTGAAAAATTTAAAAATGATATAAAAAATAATACAGACATAACTTTTCTGGATTTTTTTGAAGAAAATAAAAAGTGTAAAGAAGAATATCATTCCCAAAAAATTACTGTTTATAATACAGAAAAAGTGCTTCGTAAAATTTTAGAAGGAAAATTATACAGCTGTTTATGGAATGTTATTATTAAAAAAGATTTCTATAATAAAAATAATATATTTTTCTATGAAAATATAAACTATGGTGAAGATTCACTTTATATTATTGAGTTACTTTTAAATAATCCGAGAATTAAATATTTACAAGGTGGTTTTTATCATCATTCCATTAATAATAATTCTTATACAAGAACAGACAAAAAACAAAAATATATAGAAAGGGTTAATTTTCTAAATGAGCTTCCATGTCTTTTAACAAAATACAACCGCCCGGAACTCTTAGAAATTAATTTTTTTCCATTAAACGATAAATTTGAAATTTTTAATAGTTTTACATTAACAAAAAGAGAATATCAATTTCTTTATAAAATTTCATTAACTTCATATTATCGTTATTGTTATGGTTTTTATAGATACTTTCTGCTGTTAACCGCAGAATCTTTTTTATTTTATCCATTAAAATATTCGATATATCTTTTAAAATTAATAAAAAACAAACTAGGTAAATAAAAATGATATTAATTAATGGCGATTTCTTCTGCAGAAGACTTACAGGAATTGAACGATATGCGTATGAAATTACAATCCGCCTGGATAAATTATGTAAACCGGGAGAAATTGCTATTGTTATTCCTTCTTATATTAAAAACCTTCCTGAATATAAAAATTTAAAAGTAATCAGATTAAAGAAAAAAGGGAAAAATATAATATGGCAAATGATGACATTACAATATTTTTTATTAATACATAAAAAATACACAGTTCTTGAATTCGGTAATAATTGTCTGCCATTTACTCCAGGAATTGTTTTTTTACATGATATTTACTGTGAATTATTCCCAAAGGATTTTACCAGCATAAGAGACAAATTCACAATGCTTTACAGCAGAATACAATACCGCTTTATTTCCTATTTGGCAAAAAGAATAATTACAGTATCTGAAAGCAGCAAAAAAGAAATTATTAATAAATTCAGAATTAATCAGGACAAGATTGATGTTATCTACAGCAATGCGGATCACATGAAAAAAATTAAATCAGATACTTCTGTGTTTACTGATTTTCCGATTCTAAATAATAAACAATATTACTATTTCCTTGGCAGTCTGTCAAAAAGAAAAAATCTGCAATGGATAATTAAATACGCAAAAAAAAATCCTGAAGACTATTTCGCCATATCAGGAACAAGTCTATTAACTGTAAAAATAAAAGAGCTTGACGCTGAAATACCAAAGAATATAATTCTTCTGGGGTATCTTAATGATTCAAAAGTAAAAGCGTTGATGGAAAAATGCAAAGCTTTTATTCTGCCGTCTTATTATGAAGGATTCGGACTTACTCCTCTTGAAGCGTTATCCTGCGGCGTACCAATAATAATTTCAAACGCGTCAAGCCTGCCTGAAATTTACGGAAATACAGCGCATTATATCGATCCATTCAACACAGATGTTGACCTTAATCAACTTCTGAAGGAACCGGTTGATAATCCGGATGAAATTCTATCCAAATATTCCAGTGATAAAGCTGCTACTATGTTGTATGATGTGTTAAAAGAGTATATAAATTAGTTATATATTTCTATGAAGGGTATATGGCAAAAGGAAACAAGTCCTGAAGAAAATAGCATTATTACAGTTTTTAGGTGTTGATGGATAATATCATGGAAAAATCAGATATTCCCATAGTTTTTGCAGCTAATAATTATTATGTACCCTATATGGCTACAATGATTCAGTCTGTTATGGAAACCGCAGGTCATGAAAAACAATATGTTTTTTATATACTACATCAAGAAATAGATGATAATAACATGGAATTACTAAAAAAACAAATTTCTAATTTCCATCAATTTTCAATAAAGTTTATAAATGTAAGTTCGTACATCAGTAAATATAATTTATATGTTTCAAGACATATCACAGTTGAGTCATATTTCAGATTATTGATTCCTGAATTATTGCCTGAATATAAAAAAGCTGTCTATCTTGACGGGGATATGATCTGCTGTACGGATATTGCCGAATTATTTAATATTAATATTGAAAAATATTTACTTGCTTCTGTTCGTGATACGGCGGTTGCTTTATATTACAGTAAAAAAGAGGAGAATTATTTAAAAAGCAGGCATCAGATATTATTAAAACTAAAAAATCCTGATGAATATTTTAATGGCGGTATGTGTCTTTTTAATATCGAGTTATTCCGCAATACAATATCTACGAAAGAACTTATTGAACTTGCGGCATCACGACAATGGCCGGTTCATGATCAGGATGTACTCAATTATCTGGCAGACAGCAAAGTCCTTCTTTTACCGTATCATTGGAATTGTATGACAATGCCTCTAGCAGAATATCTGCCGAAACATTTATTTGATAATTATTGTGATGCTAAAAATAATCCTAAAATAATTCATTTTAATGCCGTTAAACCGTGGAATTGTTATACATATATTACAAACTTTGAATTGTTCTGGAAGCATGCGACACGAACACCTTTCTCTGGCGCTGTTATTGATCGCATGAAGTTAAAAGGATTTACATCTGATAAATCGTTAAAAGACATGGTTATCTCTAATATCATAAAAAGAAATGGTATTGGAATACGATTTATTTTATTTGATTGCATTAAGGCCTGGCTTTCCCGAAAAAAAACCAAAAAATGAATATTTTATTTCACAGTAATCAAATTAGCGAGCGGGGTACAGAAGTCGCGCTCATTGATTATGCACTTGGCAATCAGAATATATTAAAAAATAATTCCTTTATTGCATCTCCCAGGAACAGGATATTTGATAATAATGTACTGAAAAAATTTACGCAGAATTTCCCTGTTTTTTTTTATGTATCACAAAAGGAATTACATGATTTTGCAGATAAAAATAAAATAGATTTAATATATAAAATTGATGGCGGCGGAAGAGAAACAGAAATATTTCATGAAAAAATACCGCATTTTATACATTGTGTTTTTTCAACCAAAGCAAAACACGGAACATTTTACTGTCCAATATCGCCTTTTCTTAACAAATGGTTCAGAACATCATATCCTGTTTTACCGCATATAGTAAGAAAATTTCCAGGAAACACTGTTACTCTCCGTGAAAGCTTAAATATTCCTCCTGGCGCAGTAGTTTTTGGCGGATACGGCGGTGAAGGCTGTTTTAATATTCCGTTTGTTCAAAAAACAATTATCAATGTCTTGTATAAAAGAAAAGATATTTATTTTCTTTTTATGAATTTTAAACCATTTATTGAAATCTCTGACATGGGAAAAAATATTATTTTCCTTCCCAGAAATACCGATGTTAATTTCAAAGAAATATTTATTAATACTTGTGACGCCATGATACATGCTCGTAGTGACGGTGAAACATTTGGACTTTCTATTGCTGAATTTTCAATTAAAAATAAACCGGTTATTACATGGGCGCCAAAATTATTGCATAATACGAAATTTTGTTTGAAAACTATTTGTCTGTTTATCCTTAATCGGGGTTATACTTATGCAACTGCGCACCTTGATTTTTTGGGAAAAAAGGCAATTCGTTATACATCGGAAAAAGACCTTACTGATATTTTTCTTAATTTTAGGGAAAAATACCTGCAAGATATAAATTACGATTGTTATTCCGAGCCTTTCTGCGAAGAAAAAATAATGCGTATTTTTGAAAACATTTATAGTAAATGAAAGCTTACAATAATAAACCTTTAACTATTGCCTATGTTTCCAGAGACAATGCTAAAGATTTGAATAGCTGGTCTGGATTGGTATACTTTATAGCAGAAGCGCTGAAAAGACAGGGAATAAATCTTTTTTATATCGACAATTTAATAAAAAAGCAAAACATTTTCCTGCGCATCATTAATTTTGTTTATTCAGGGTTTATAAGTATTTTTACAAATAAACAATTAACTACATAAGAGAAATATTTTTTATATAACATGGCAAATAACAAACTGGATATAACATTTGAGACAAAATGTTACGAAAATGACTGGGAATACTTGTTGAAAACACAACACTTAAATAAAATGATTAATAATTGCAATGTTAATTTTCAATGTAAACAGTTGATAATAAATAATGTAAACGATTTTAAAATGGTTGAAAGATATGCTAAATTAAAAATAGAAGAAAATATAATTGATTCCTATTATTATGTTGATGATTTTATTTCTGACGCATTAATATATTTTGACATTAATAAAGATTCTTTTGGAAAAGGCTATTATTACTCATCTGCTGAATTGGTAGGTTTGTATCTGTCTAAAACAAAATATCATCTTCATTTTTCGAGCGATACATTTCTGCCCCAAAAAGGCAACTGGATTGAAAATGCCTGTAACATTCTTGAAAATAATTCTATCTTTGCAGTAGCAAATCCAACATGGAATTTTGATTATAAAGTTGTAAAAAAAGAATCTACAGGAGAAATAAATGATTTTTATATTTGCCGTGGTTTTTCTGACCAATGTTATTTGGTGAAAACAGATACATTTAAACAAAAAATTTACAATTACAAACATCCTGCTTCAGATCGTTATCCTGTTTATGCCGGAGAATTATTTGAAAAGAGGGTAGATTCTTTTATGATGGTGAAAGATCTGTATAGAATTACATCATCAAAAACAAGCTATATTCATTATAATTTTCCAAAAAAAAATAAAAATGTTTTTTTTATTTTAATATTAAACAGCAATTTATATTTTTATTATTGTTATTTATCCTTAAAGTGTCGATATGTCATTAATCTTATAAAAAAAATAATAAAAAGAATTATTAGATATGAATGAAACAATTTCAGTACTAATGTGTGTCTATAATGGCGAGCGATATCTTATTGAACAGTTAGAAAGTATTCGTAATCAGACATATCAGCCAAACGAAGTTATTATTTATGATGACTGTTCCTCAGATTCTTCAGTAAAAATTATAAGAACTTATATTATAAAATATAATCTTGAATTAACATGGAAGTTAATTATTAATCAATCCAGAAAAGGCTGGAAAAAGAATTTTTTTGATGCAATTATAGAATGTAACAGTGATTATATATTTTTTTGTGATCAGGATGATATATGGAATTTAGACAAACTATCAATAATGATTGATACAATGAAAAAAAATAAGGACATCCTCGTATTAAATGGATTGGTTGAAACAATCGATGCCAATGGAAATCCTGTTAATTACTTCAATCATACCAAGACATTTTATGATAAAAAAACAATTAAATTGAATTTATATGATACTGTGTATAATTGGAGGGGGAAGATTGCTTGCGCTATGGCCATACATAAAACTATTAAAGAGCAGCTAAAATATTTTGAATGCAATGAATGGTTTGCACATGATATTTGGTCAAATAACATTGGCGCATTACTTAATGGTTGTTATAAAATAAATTATCCAGTTATAAAATATAGAATACATGAGAATAACGCTACAGCGAAAACTACAATTAAAATGATTACAAGGAAGAAAGAAAGAATACAACGATTAGAGGAAAAATCAAATGGTTTTAATAATCTCTACAATGGTGTTAAAAAAATAAATTCTGACATAATAGATAAGTATGAATATAAATGTTTTCTTCATTCAATTGCTTACAATAATTTTATTTTAAACTCAATGAAAAATTTTAATTTATTGAATATTTTTTATTTAGTTAAGTACATTAAGATATATCTTTTTTATTTAAAGTATAAATATTTTTTACTTGATATATTGGAAATTTTAAATCTTCGAGATATAGTAATAAAAATTAAATATTCTTTATATAAATAATAAAAAAAAATATATGAAACTTTATATATATTATCGAATATCTGACAAAAGCAGACCAAAAGAAAAACTGTTAAACGGAGACAGATTTTCCTGCTTAAGAAACGCAATTAAAGAATTTGGCGCGGAAAATATTCATGTTATTGCCGACAACTGTGAAAAGCAAACTGTTGATTTTATCAGATCCTTTGAAAAAGACGGTCTTACCCATGAAGAAATTACGCTGGGAAATTCTGGTTCTTTTGTTTTTATGCTGGATAAAATAATAAAAACTCGTAAACCGGATGATTATGTATATCTTCTTGAAGACGATTATTTACATAAGTCTGGTTCAAAGAAAGTTATTCTTGAAGGGCTTGAAATTGCCGATTATGTTACTCTTTATGATCACCCTGATAAATATAAACTTACAATAGACGGTGGAAATTATTTTAATATAAAAAATTTGCAAAAAACCAGAATATATCTTACAAAAAGCACACATTGGCGGGAATGTAATTCCACGACTATGACTTTTTCCTGCAAAGTACAAACATTAATTGATAATTATCATATATGGAAAAAATATACTAAAACATTTATTCCAAAAGATAATCTGGTATTTTGTGAAATAAGCCAGAGTTCCATTTCCGATTTGTTTATGTTTTTCATTAAAATGCAAAAAACAAGATTTTTAATTCTTCTTCGTAATCAATTTAAAAAAAATAAAATGAAAAATATTATTTCCGCAATACCTTCCTTTTCAACACATACTGAACTTGCATCCATAGCGCCGATTATTAACTGGGATGTTATATAATTAAAACATCACTGTATAAATTTTCATAATTTAAAGGATAAATAATGGTTTACGACTGTTTTCCATTTTTTAATGAATTAGATTTATTGGAAATTCGCTTGAATATATTATCACCAGTAGTCGATAAATTTGTGTTAATAGAAGCAGACAGGACATTTTCAAATGAAAAAAAAATATTTTTTTTTGAGAAAAATATATCAAGATACAAAACATTTCTGGAAAAAATCATACATATAAAAATTACTGAATATGATTTTGAATATAAATCCGCCTGGGATATGGAATTTTATCAAAGAAATAAGATTCATGATGGTATCCAACAATGTCGTAATGAAGATGTTATAATTATTTCTGATGTAGATGAAATACCAAATACAAATGAGATTTTAAAATATAAAAATATGGAATATGGACCAGGACTCTTTTGCTTTAGACAAAAATTCTTTTATTACTTTTTAAATTATCAAAATATTATAGAAAAATATTTTTGTATGGCTAAAATACTGACATTTACTGAATACAAGAGCAGAAATTGTACACCGCAAGAAATTCGTGATGTAAAAAAAACCGGAATAATCAAGGATGGAGGCTGGCATTTTTCATTTCTTGGCGGATATGAAATGATACTATATAAAGTAAAATCTTTTGCCCATCAAGAATATAACAATGATACATTTTTAAACAATAAAATTATTACTAAAATAAATAAAGGCTATGATATTTTTAACAGAAAAAATTATCGTTTTATTCCTGTAAAAATTACTAATAAATCTTTTCCGCAATACATTGTCAATAACCAGAAAAAATATATTCATTTAGTATATAAACAAATTAATTATTTTCATAATTTGTTTGTTTATTTTACTGTTGGTTTTTACTGTTTTTTTCGTTTTTTAAAATCAAGATTGAAATGTTTCTATAAATATCATTAATAATGGGTATTAAATTATTACTAGAATCTTTTATTCCTCACGGCTTGCATGAACTATCAAGGAAACATTTAACAAAAAATATATTTAATGCTTTTCGTATAAAATTCTTCAAAAAAATTATTACTCGCGAAAATTCCTGTTGTATAATAGAGTTTACCCCTTTTCATGGTGAAAATTTCCCCAGTCTTACAAAATATCTTTTGGATTTAGGTTATAATGTTGATGTCGTCTATAGAAAACCATTAAAGAAAAAATCGCATTCAAACAGAAATGATTTGAGCCTGTTTTCATGTTTTTCAGGTAATATAAAGGTTAGAATTTATACACTTTCAAGCATGGATATGAATTTGTTGTTACGATCTTCGGCAGCGGTCCTTTATAAGCATATTTTAATTGTTACTTATTCCGATTATATGAAAAACAGTCATTTTTACGGAGTTGATTTCACTAAATTAAACCCTGTTTGCATGATGCACTATCCCGATATTAGCAATGACTATTTTAAAACAAATAAAATAATATCTCCTGTAAAAATGGACTGTTATGACAGAAAGCCGCCATTTATGGTTAGTATGCATTATTTCGGTAATTTCCTAAAAAAAGATAAATTTAAAACTACAACTTTTGTAACACTCAATGCAATTGATCTGCCAAGACGGAATTTATATTTACTTTTCTTCGCATGTGACAAATTATATAAAAAGGGTATAACAAATTTTACAGTAAAGGTTTTGGGTGATGGTCTTCCGGTACCTGAACGCTTTCATAATAACTTTGAAGTTTTTGGATTTCTGGAATATCTAAATATGTTCAAGGAAATATCCGATTCCAATTTCTTTTTGGCTCTTATAGATCAGGCAAGTGTTGAATATACAAATAGAGCAAGCGGATCTTATGGCTTAAGTTATGGTCTTAAAAAACCAATAATATTACACCGTAAATTTTCCTACGCGCCAAGTTTTAACGATGAAAACAGTATATTGTATAATGATAACGATGAATTATCAGATGCGATGGAAAAATGTATTAATATGTCAAACGATGATTATTTATCATTGGTTTCCTCACTTGAAATTTCAGAAAGAAAGTTATATGAAACTTCCGTAAATAATCTCAGAGAAGCATTGGAAGCGCCTGTTCAATATGTTTCTTATAATAAACTAATCAATATATAAAAATATGTGCGTTTCCTGCCAAAATATATATCAGGACATAAATAATTTTTCCGCATTAGAAGAAAATGATACTGAACTGATAAGAGGCAGTTTAGACAGTATCTCAAATCCGCTTGTTTCAATAATTATAACCGTATACAAACGAAAAGAATATATTCATGAAGCGATCAATAGCGCTTTAGATCAAAAAAACATTGATTTTAATTATGAGATTTTAATCTTTTGCGACGATCCGCAAACGGATATATCAGAATTTAATAAATATAATAATATTAAAAATATTTTGATTTACCGTAATCGCCGTAATTTAGGTTTATATAACAGTACAAATCTTGGAGTAAAAGTTGCGCAAGGAAAATATGTCGCATTCCTGCATGATGATGACATTTTGTATCCGCAATATTTATCTGAAGTTTATAAATTCCTGAATAAAAAAAAACAAAATGCAAAATGCGTTTTAATAAATCGTGATGTTTTAAGCCTTTCTACAAAGAAACCCGTAAAAATATTAATAAAATTTATTTTAAAATTTTTTCTTTTTCCATTTTTTCTTCTCCGTGTTTTTTTCAAAAAATTTTATAAAAAAATAACCCTTAAGGAAGGTTTAACGTATATTTTAAGCAATCTTTACAAAGCTCCTTCCTGCGGGACTTTATTTGATAAAAAGGCTTTTTTAGCCTCAGGAGGATTTAATCAAAATTTTTGGCCTGTAAGCGATTACTATTTTTTTCTGAAATTTAATAAAGATAATCCTGTTTATATACTGCGAAAAAAACTAGCATGTTATCGCTGGTTTGATAATCTATCCCAAAATAAAACGGTACAGTATACAGGGTTTGAGCATCTTTATGTATTTTTTAAATCAGCGCAGCCTGTAAATTCTGTCAATAGGTATTATTCTTTTTTCCATAATGAGGTGCTTTATGCCAAGTTCATTATGATAAACAAAGAATACCGAAGTGAGATTATTGATAAGTATCCTGAATTAAAACATCATAATAAAACAAAATGGTTTATATTTAAACTATATAATTTTGTTTTTCGTTTTTATCATGATCTTGTCATTTAACATGTTACTTAAAGCGCAGCTTTCAGAATTAGCAGTATGAAAATACTTTTTGATTTATCATCAACACAACCCATGTCTTCTTCAGGCACTGATTTTCACGGAGGAGGAGAATACGCAAAAACTCTTTTTTTAAGGCTCTGCGAACTGCTTCCGGAAGAAAAAACATTGGAAGTCTTTTATGATCCTAACAGAAAATTTGATAAATCCATTCTCGAAGTTTGTCATAAAAGCCTTGTTACAGTACACTATTGTAAAAACAACACAGAATTAAGCAAATTGTTATGTGACAATATTTATGATGTTTTCTATTCAGCACTGCCCTACTCTTACACTGATATTGTTATTCCTAAAAAAACAAAATTTATATATACAATTCACGGACTGCGCGATTTGGAATATCCTTCAGACAGATATGAATTAAAATATAAAAAGTTAAATTTAAAAATCGCAATTAAACATTTGTTTTTTTTACTCTTTCCGGTATGGTGGATATCAAACCGCTTAAAAAGCAGAATAAATAATTATAATAAATTATTTTCACTTACGTCGATTCAGTCCATTATTACGGTTTCCAATCATTCAAAGTACGCTCTTCTTTATTTTTTTCCGCAATTAAACAATTCGCAAATAAAATTTTATTATTCACCAGCAAAGCAGCATGATCCTATAGACTTAACAAATAACAATATTTTGAAATCCTTATCCCTGGAACCGGAAAAATACATTCTTCTTATCACCGCAGACAGAAGTGAAAAAGGCGCTTACCGAGCATGTAAAGTACTGTATGAACTTATAATAAATAATAAAATCCCTGAAAATATCAGGATACTTGTTCTTGGTGCGTCATATAAAAAGCATTACCTGAAGTTAACCGGAAACAGCCGCAGATTTGAATGGGGAAGTTATGTCTCTTCTTTGGATCTGGAAATCCTGTATATGAACGCGCATCTTTTTATATATCCCACGTTAAATGAAGGTTTTGGATATCCGCCGCTTGAAGCCATGAAATACGGAACATTATGCGCTTGTTCCGCAAATTCCGCAGTAACCGAAGTATGCGGCGACTGTGTGCTTTATTTTAATCCTTTTGATGAAATAGAAATGAGTATAAGAATATTACAAAGTTTTGATAGTGAAATTAAAAATGATAAAATGGAAAAGATGGCTAATAGATATAAACTTATAAGTGATAAACAGAAATCATGTTTAGATATGCTTGTTAATGAGATTATTCAATGAAAATAGTCTATGTATTAACCAGTTCACAAGACGATCACTACTATGAACAATTTTTCCTTTCAGTAGTGTCTCTTCGTTTATATAATCCCGGATCTCACGTTATCGCGCTTATTGATTCTATAACAAAGGAAAATCTGAAAGGAAAACGATCAGGATATGAACAGTATGTCACTGAAACAATTATAATTACAGCACCCGGGGAATTATCGCAGAAAGAAGTATCACGCTGGATTAAAACATCTATTAATAATTATGTTTCAGGTGATTTTCTCTATATTGATTGTGACACTGTTATTTCAGGCGTGATTGAGTATGATTTTCCCTCTGAAATAAATATAGGAGCAATTCTGGATACCCATGTCCCTCTTTCAAAACATCATTTGGCTTTGCATTTTGAAGATGAGGATAAGAAATTAAAATTCACATCTTCTTTTGAAACAGGAAAACGATATAATGGCGGTGTAATTTTCTGCCGGTACTCGCAGGAATGCAATGAGTTTTTCTCAAGATGGCATTCCCTGTGGATGTATAGCAATAAAAACGGAAATCATCATGATATGCCGGCTTTAAATCAGGCTAACCATGAAATGGGCGGAATAATTAAGGAACTGTACGGTGAATGGAATTGCCAAATTACACATAACGGACTTCCTTTTTTATACAATGCCCGCATAATTCATTATTACGCAACAGCGTTTAATTTTATTGAATGTCCGTATCTTCCGGGATCAAGGGCGGTGCTTTCTTCAGTAAAAGACGCCGGATACATTTCTCCTCAGGTAATGGAGTTACTAAAAAATCCTAAAACCGCTTTTGAGCCGGGATCAAGAATAATTTCGGGAGCGGCCGAGCTTGACGCGGTTAACAGTAAATATTTTTCACTTATTTTGCGCATAAGAAAAAAAACGCCAAAATTTTTTAAAGCTGTAAATTCATTCTTTTTCCGTATCTTGTCATTTTTAAATTAAATTTAATTAAAATAACCTTTATGTTTTTATTTCCATTATACATTGATCCTGGTACCGGGAGCGCGATTTTCTCAATTGCAATCGGCATAACTGCTACTGTTTACTTTCTTGCGCGCGGACTTTTTCTGAAACTTGGAATAGTTGTTTTTAAAAACAGGAAAAATTCTGAACCTCTGAATAAATTTGTAATATACGCTGAAGATAAAAGATACTGGCCGTTCTTTGAAAATATACTCGATGAATTTGAAGAACGAAAGATTGAAATCCTGTACCTTACAACATCAGAGGATGATCCTGTATTTTTATCGAAATACAATTTTATTAAAGGGAAATTCATAGGTCAGGGAAATAAGGCTTACGCCTATCTTAATTTTATTTCAGCGGAATTTCTTTTAACAACTACCCCCAATATTGATGTTTTTCAATGGAAACGATCAAAAAATGTAAAACATTACTGTCACATGATTCACGGCGCGGGCGGTTCTGTATTTTACCGTCTTTATTCATTTGATTATTTTGATTCTGTACTTGTTCCAAATGAAAAAGAAATTCCTGAACTCCGCATGCTTGAACAAGTCAGAAATACAAAAGAAAAACAGCTAATTGTTGTCGGTAATACTTTTTTTGACAGATGCAATAAAAAAATAAATCAGATACAAAAAGAAGAATCGCATATTTTCACTGTTCTTGTATCTCCCTCATGGGGAAATTCCGCATTGCTCAGCGTATTTGGAGAAAAATTAATTGAACCTCTCTTGGTAACAGGATGGCGAATAATTATCCGTCCTCATCCGCAGTCATTAATAACAGAAAAAAATCTTATAAACTCATTAATGGATAAATACAAAGAAAACACAAACATCGAATGGGATTATAATCATGAAAATATATATTCACTTTCTAAATCCGATATAATGATTTCTGATTTTTCAGGAATCATTTTTGATTATGTATTTCTGTTTAACAAACCTGTAATTGTTAACATTCAGGATTTGGATTTTAACCGTCTTGACGCGCAGGATTTACAGCATGAACCATATTTTTTGCAGGCGATAAAAAAAATCGGAACGCAAATTGATGTCAATACGTTTGGTAATATAAAAGAAATAATATCAAACATTTCCCATGATTCCCGTATGCAGCTAATTCGTGAAGAAATAAAGAACATTATGTGGCAGTATCGCGGAGAATCCAGTAAACGAGTGGCGGATTTTATGATTCAAACTGTTGAAAAAGGAAACGTATAAAAGTGCTGTATAAATATTCAGGAAAAGTAATTAAATGCAGGCGATAATTTTAGCCGCAGGCATGGGCAGGCGTTTGGGAGAATTAACAAGTGAGAACACTAAATGCCAGGTTGTTGCTTGCGGAAAAACATTGATAGAAAGAATACTGGATCAAATCTGTGAACATGATTTTAACCAAATTGTTTTGGTTATTGGATATTATGGCAATAAACTAAAAGACTTTATCGGAGATAAATACAAAGACATACCTGTAAAATATGTCATTAACAATGATTATAAAACAACTAACAATATTTATTCCTTATTTCTTGCAAAAGATTATCTTTTAAATGATGATACAATACTTTTTGAAAGCGATCTGATGTTTGATAATTCTATTCTAAATGATTTAATCGCCAATCCGTATCCAAACCTCGCGTCTGTTGCCAAATATGAAAACTGGATGGACGGAACTGTTGTAACAATTGATGATGAAAATAATATTTTAAGCTTCATTCCCAAAAAAGATTTTATTTTTTCCAATTCGAATAATTATTATAAAACTGTCAATATTTATAAATTCAGTAAGTATTTTTCCGCAAATCAATATCTGCCGTTTCTGGAAGCTTATTCCCGCACAATGGGAAATAATGAGTACTATGAAGATGTGTTAAGGGTTATTGCGTTTTTAAACCACTCTTCTTTAAAGGCGCATGTAATAAATCAAAATCAAAAATGGTATGAAATCGATGACATTCAGGATGTTGACATCGCTGAGACATTATTCGCAAATAATGAGAATATTCTTTATAATTATCAGAAACGATACGGCGGTTACTGGCGTTTTCCGGGACTTCTGGATTTCTGTTATCTTGTAAATCCTTTTTTTCCTGCACAAAAAATGAAAGACGAATTAAAATCCAATTTTGATACATTACTTTGTGAATATCCATCCGGTCTTGATATTAATTGCCTTCTCGCGTCAAAATTTTTTGGAATCAAGAAAAATTATCTTTCTGTTGGAAACGGCGCGGCGGAGTTGATCAGGGAACTGATGTGTTTATTGTCCGGAAAGACTGGCATTATTCTTCCTACATTCGATGAATATTACAACAGAAAGGATTCTGAAAATTTTGTCACATATATTTCCGAAGATGATTCGTATCAATATAAAGCAAAAGAACTATTATCTTTCTTTTCTGATAAAAATATTAATACGCTTTTACTGATTAATCCCGACAATCCATCAGGCAATTTTATACCGGTAAATGATGTTTTGGATATAGCATTATGGACCAATAAAAATAAAATTACGTTTATATTAGACGAATCATTTGTGGATTTTTCTGAAGATTCCGTTTCTAATTCATTATTAAAAAATGAAGTACTGGAACAATATCCAAATATGATCATTGTTAAAAGCATTTCAAAATCATACGGTGTCCCAGGTCTGCGGCTCGGTATAATGGCTTCAAGTAATTCTCAACTGACAGAACAGATAAAAAAGAAACTTCCTGTCTGGAATATTAATTCATTCGCAGAAAATTTTATGCAAATATTCAATAAGTACGAGAAAGAATATTTTTCCGCCTGTAAAAAAATTATTGCGGTAAGAACCAGCTTATTCAATGATATTTCCTGTATTAAATATTTACGCGTCATTCCGTCAATGGCAAACTACTTTCTCTGTGAAGTTATGGCTCCCTTTACAGCAAAGGAATTATCAATTTTATTATTAAGTAAATTTAATATATTAATCAAAGATTGCAGCGCCAAATTAGCTTTTAAAGGCAAAGAATTTGTCCGTATTGCGATTAGATCCGAAGATGATAACAATAAATTAATGGAAGCTTTAAAATTTCTTGAAGTCTCAAACAAGTAGATAAAACATTTAACGTAAAATACAATGACAGAAATATTATTTAATATTATTATATTTCCAATAATACAGATACTTGAAATATCTTTTACGCTTTCCCAAAAATTATTCAGGGAAACCGGCATTTCCGTTATCTTTATTGGTATTGTAATAAGTGTATTATGTTTGCCTTTATATGCTGTCGCAGAAAGATGGCAGCAAATTGAACGCGATACTGTAAAAAAATTAAAACCAAAAGTTGACTTATTTAAAAAAACATTTAAGGGCGATAAACGATATATGATACTGTCTACATATTACAGACAGAATAACTATCATCCAATTTATGCGCTTCGAAGCAGCTTTGGTCTCCTTATTCAAATACCGTTTTTTATAGCTGCATATTACTATCTTTCTCATCTTGAACTTTTAAATGGCGTAAATTTCACTTTTATTGATGATCTAAGCTCTCCTGACGCGTTATTCTCAATAGGTGGTTTTACAATTAATGTTCTTCCGCTTGCAATGACTTTTATTACATGTATTTCCAGTTTTATTTATACAAAAGGCCTTTGTACAAGAGATAAAATCCAGTTGTACGGAATGGCAGCGGTATTTTTAATTTTGCTTTATAATTCGCCTTCTGCCCTTGTCCTGTATTGGACAATGAATAATGTATTTTCATTATTAAAAAATATTTATTACAGAATTAATAGTAAATATAAACATTACTTTTTAATAGGTTTATTTTCTTTCCTATGTATTTTTTTTTCGGTATTTTGCTCAATTAATTTTTATTATATTGATAAAGCAAGATTACTTTCATCAATTTTGATTTTTTATGCATTTTTTCCCTGGATTTTTTTAATAGTAAAATTTATTTATATAAAAACTAATATAAAACTTCATCTTGAGAAATCCAATATAATCTTTTTTCTTTCTATTACATTAATCTGGCTGCTCTTTGGACTTTTTATTCCCTCTCAATTAATTGCTTCATCTCCTCAGGAATTTTCATTTATTGACAATTATACAAATCCTCTATATTTTATTTTGAACACATCATTTCAGATTTTCGGACTGTTTATTTTTTATCCAGTTTGTTTATATTTTCTTTTTTCTAATAATGTAAAAAAAATATTCACAATAATATTTTTTATTATATCTGTATGTATGATTATTAATGTATTCGCTTTCTCAGGAAATTATGGTGTATTATCTATTAATTTTACATTTGATGACAATTTAAAACATTCCAGAGAGGATATTCTTATTAATATAGTATTTCTTCTTTTTATATTCGCTATTTCTTTAATAATATATATATTAAAATTAAGAAAAATTATCCCCTTTATTATTTCTTTTTGTATGATTTCCTTATTTGGATTATCAATATATAATATTTTTATAATAAATGCTTCATATAAACAATTAAGCAAAAATTATATTAAAAATGAAATTATACTTAATGAAATTACGCCAATATTCACAATTTCACAAAAAAGTAAAAATATTGTTATTATAATGCTTGACCGGGCTATCAGCGGTTTTCTGCCATATATTTTGGAAGAATCTCCTGAGTTAAAAAATATCTATTCAGGCTTTGTTTTCTATCCCAATACTGTTTCATTTAGCGGTTTTACAGCCATGGGTTCTCCTCCTATATTTGGCGGTTATGAATATACACCCGAAGAAATGAATAAACGAAATAATGTATTTCTTGTTGAAAAACACAACCAATCTCTATTAATGCTTCCCAGAATATACAGTGAAAATAAATTTAATGTTACTGTCACAGATCCGCCGTATGCCAATTATTTTCAAAAATGTGACATAAGTATTTTTGATGAATATCCTGAAATTAAAGCTTATGTAACAAATTCCATATATACTGATTTTTGGTTAAATGAAAATAATATGAAGTTTCAGTCAACAAGTGAAATAATAAAGCGTAATATGTTCTGGTACTCTATTTTAAAAGGTATTCCGCTTAATTTACGCAATGCAGTTTATATGGATGGTACGTGGTGTTCTCCTGTTTCTGACCAGAGATTGCGTTTAACTCTTGACGGTTATTCAGTTCTTGATTTTCTCCCCAGATTAACAAAAATTACATCTGATGAGCGTAACAATTTATTAATAATGACAAATCTTACAACCCATGAAGGTTCTTTCTTACAGGCTCCAGATTATACTCCCGCACTTTCGATAACAAATTATGGCACATCTCCTTTTTCAAAAGAACATGCTTATCATATTAACGCTGCCGCTATTAAGCGTATCGCAGATTGGATTATATATTTAAAAAATCATAACGCGTATGATAATACAAGAATAATACTTGTTGCAGATCATGGACCCAAACCTAATTTTATTACAAAAAATGATTTGCCATTCAATGTTGATCAATTCAATCCGCTCTTACTGGTTAAAGATTTTAATGAATCAGGAGAAATGAAAGCTAATTATTCTTTTATGTCCAATGCCGATGTGCCGTATTTATCTTTAAAAGATGTTATTGAAAATCCGGTAAATCCATTTACTGGTAACACTATTTCCAATGAAAGAAAGAATTTACCATTATATATTGCTATTTCAGGTTCAAACCATGTTTCTGTAAATACCACACAATATATGTTAAATCCTGATATTGATCATTATGTCCATGACAACATCTTTATTAAAGAAAACTGGATAAAAGCAGGTGAGAAATGATAATAAGATCAAAAGCTCCATTGCGCCTGGGGCTTGCCGGTGGAGGGACTGATATCGCCGATTATTACAATCTTTTCGGCGGTTATGTGCTTAATGCCACTATTGATATGTACGCTTATTGTACTATCGAGCCAAATGATTCAAAGAGAATAGAATTTTATGCGGCTGATATTGATAAACAGGAACAGTATCAGTCATGTGAATCATTACCATTGTCTTCTTCTCTGCCTCTGCATACCGGTATTTATAACAGAATTATTAAAGATTTTGTTAATAGGCCACTATCTTTTAAAATGACTACATATTCAGACGCGCCAGCGGGTTCAGGTCTTGGATCATCTTCAACAATGGTTGTTACTATAATAAAAGCTTTTGTTGAATGGTTAAATATTCCTCTTGGCGAATATGACATCGCGGCGTTATCGTATAAAATTGAACGTGAAGATATTGGCTTCGCGGGGGGCAGGCAGGATCAATATGCCGCTACATTCGGAGGCTTTAACTTTATGGAGTTTTATGAAAATGACAGGGTTATTGTAAATCCATTGCGATTAAAACGCTGGATTAGAAATGAAATTGAAGCGTCATTAGTTTTATTTTATACGGGAATTTCCAGAGAAAGTGCGAATATTATAAGTGAACAGATACAACATGCAAAAGATGGTAATAAAAAAAATATAGAAAGCATGCATGAAATGAAAAAACAGGCTGTATTAATGAAAGAAGCGTTATTAAAAGGAGACTTTAATAATTTTTCCAAATGTTTGTCACATGGATGGCTTGCAAAAAAAAACGCGGCGTCTTCAATATCCAATTCTTTTCTTGATGAATTATATCAATATGTTCTGGATAATGGCGCTGAATCCGCGAAAATATCAGGAGCGGGCGGCGGCGGATTTATGATGATATACTGCAATCCCTGCAAAAAAGTCGCACTAATCCGCGCGTTAAAAGAAAAACAGGGAATGGTGATGACGCCGGGTTTTACCGAGACCGGAACACAGGGATGGCGGCTGCCATAACATAAGGAAATAATATGGAACATATAAATCAGCTTGTAGTCCGTTATCCGCAGCTTGAATCAATTAAAAAAAATATTAACGCTTCTTTTGAGATTATAAAACAATCTTTCATTAACGGCGGAAAACTTCTTATTGCAGGTAACGGCGGAAGCGCGTCTGACGCAGAACACATAGCGGGCGAGTTAATGAAAACTTTTACCAAAAAAAGAACGCTCCCCGATTCATTTATTTCTGATATAAGTAAAATTGATCATGAAATTTCAAATTACCTTATTCCCCGTCTTCAGCCCGGATTACCGGCCATAGCGCTTTCTGGACATGGTTCCCTAAATACCGCGTGTATTAATGATATTGACGGCAACATTACTTTTGCCCAGCAGGTTTACGGTTATGGAAAAAGCGATGATGTTCTTCTTGCCATTTCAACATCCGGTAATTCCAAAAATATATTATATGCGTCCGCAGTAGCAAAAGCAAAAAAAATAAAAATAATCGGCCTTACAGGAGAGAGCGGCGGCAGGTTAAAAGAATACACAGATATATGTATTCGCGTTCCCGAAACAGAAACTTATAAGATTCAAGAACTGCACTTGCCTGTTTATCATATAATTTGCATGATGCTTGAAGATTATTTTTTTTAATAATGGTTGTATAAATTGAAAACTGTAATAATGGCAGGCGGAAAAGGTACACGGGCGGCTTCTATAGCCAGCGATATACCAAAGCCGATGATCCCGGTTTGCGGAAAGCCCATTCTGGAATACCAGATTGACTGTTTAATTAAAAATAAACTTACTGATATAATCATTGTTGTCGGTCACCTTGGCAATCATATAAAAGAACATTTCACAGACGGCAGCCGTTTTAATTGTAATATTTCATACTATACAGAAACTGAACCATTGGGCACCGCAGGCGCTTTATTTAAAATCAATAACCTGTCTGATAATTTTATTTTATTAAACGGCGATGTAATTCTGGACATGAACTTTAAACGAATGATTTCCTTTCATAAAGAAAAGAAAGCGGATGTTACTCTTGCGGTTCATCCTAACAGCCATCCTTTTGACAGCGCTTTAATTATAAGCGATACAAACAACAAAATTACAGGTTGGATTAACAGGGAAGATGAGCGCTCATATTATAAAAACACTGTAAACGCTGGCGTTCATATTTTATCCTTGAATTTTTTGAAAAAATGCACGCAGCCAAAAGTAAAGATCGATCTTGATCGTGATATTTTGAAACCAAATATTTTAACTAGCGAAATATATGCCTACTGTACTCCTGAATATATCAAAGACATGGGAACTCCCGAACGTTATGCGCAAGTAACGACCGATATAGAAAAAGGAATTGTGCACAGTAAAAATTTAAGTGTTAAACAAAAAGCAGTATTTCTTGACAGGGATGGAACAATAAATATCTACAATTGTTTTATCAGAAAGCCGGAAGAGTTTGAACTTATTGAAGGAGCGGCTGAAGCAATAAAGATTATGAACCGTCTGGGCTATCTTGTTATATTAATTACCAATCAGCCTGTTATCGCGCGCGGAGAAATTGATTTTCAAACCCTGGATTTAATTCACATGAAAATGGAAACTGATTTGGGAAAACAGGGAGCATATCTGGATGATATTTTTTACTGTCCTCATCATCCAGATAAAGGTTTTGAAGGAGAGAGGCCGGAATACAAGATTGACTGCGATTGCAGAAAGCCAAAACCCGGTATGATTTTAAAAGCGTCTGAAAAATTTAATATTGATCTTTCAAAATCATATATGGCAGGAGATCACAACCGTGACATGCAAACTGCTATAAATGCCGGATGTAAACCAGTCTTTATCTCCGGCGGTGAAGGTAATATAAATGATATTACCAGTGCTAATGTTCTGAATTTCCCATCACTTATTGAATTTGCGTATTTTTTAAATAGAAATGACAATTACTGTTGACTGCAGGATGATTAACGCAAGCGGTATCGGCGTATACCTCCGCGGATGTCTTCCGTCTTTTTTATTAACACGGAATAATTTCAATCTTATAGGTGAATCAGACAAGCTAACATCATTTCTGCATTATTCAAATGTAAAAGTAATTGAATGCAATGTTAAACCATTTTCTGTAAAAGAACTTTTGTTTTTTCCTGCTAAAATACTAAAGAATATTAATAATTCAAATATATTTTATTCACCATTTTTCAATATACCTCGCGGTATAAAAATACCGGTATATATAACTATTCATGATATTATTTTTCTTGACATTCCTGAAATTGCATCAAAAGCAGGAGTTGCAGTTCGAAAATGGTTTTTCCGCAGAGCATATAATAAATCAAAAATAATTTTTACAGTTTCTAATTTTTCCAAAGCAAGAATTGAACATCATCTTGGCGCATGTAAAAATATAATTGTTACTCATTCAGCAGTTCGCCCTTTGTTTCTGGAATACAGAAAAAATAATAAAATTATTCAAAAAGAACAAACAATTGTTTTTCTTGGCAATATAAAAAAACATAAAGGACTGGATACCCTTCTTGATGCTTTTAAACTTGCCAAAGAAGAAGGACTGCATCATAAACTCCTTATTATAGGTTCAAAGGAAAAATTTCGCACTACTGATAATGCGATAATAAAAAAATTAGAAACTTTTGAGGACGATTCGGTTTCTTTCACTGGTTTTATTTCAGATGATAAATTGATGGAGCTTCTTTCAAAAGCTTCGCTGCTTGTTCAGCCTTCAGTTTATGAAGGTTTCTGCCTTCCTCCTTTGGAAGCAATGGTACTTGGCACTCATGCGCTTATTTCAGATATTGCTGTATTAAAGGAAATATATTCAAATTTCCCAGTTACATATTTTAAAGAAGGCGATATCCTTGATTTAAAAGAAAATATCATAAAATTACTTTACAACAAACCAATTATAACTTTAAACCTTTCTGATGAATTACGCGATAAATATGCCTTTGAGAAAACCGCTTCAGTAATACTGGAAAATATTTTATACAAATGAAAACCGCAATCGTCCACTATTGGCTAATAAACATGCGCGGCGGAGAAAAAATGCTTGAGGCTTTGCTTGAAATGTTTCCGCAGGCGGATATCTACACGCATGTCTACAATTCCAAAGCCGTTTCTTCAATAATTAATAACCACAGAATTTTCACATCACGGATAAACCGTCTGCCTTTTGCGAAAAAACTTTACCAGCTTTACATGCCTCTCATGCCTAACGCCCTTATGGACTTTAACCTGCAGGATTACGATCTTATTATATCAAGCGAAGCCGGCCCCGCGAAAGGAATAGTTCCAAATCCAAACGCGTATCATTTATGTTATTGCCACAGTCCCATGCGTTATATATGGGAATTATATCATGATTATTCAGCCAGAAGTAATCCATTAATACGTTTTTTTATGAAGCAAATTATTCCATCAATCAGATTATGGGACATAACTTCCGCTAATCTTGTAGATCGGTTTGTGACAAATTCGCAATATGTCGCCAAAAGGATACGCCGTATTTATAACCGCGAAGCGGAAGTAGTATTTGGTCCCGCTCCCATAGAACAATTTTTAAGTCTGGAACGAAAGCCCGCAGATTACTATTTATTCTTCGGTCAAATCACAGGTTATAAACGCCTTGATATCGCCATTGAAGCTTGCGTTAAATCAGGCAGAAAGTTAATTATTGCAGGAGCGGGAGCAAAGAAAAAAGATATTATAAAATATACTAAAACAGGATTAATAACATTTAAAGGCAAAGTAACAGACGATGAAGTTAAGTCTTTATTTTCAGGAGCACGCGCGCTTCTCTTTCCCGGAATTGAAGATTTAGGACTTGTTCCGATAGAAGCAAACGCGGCGGGCTGCCCTGTTATCGCTTACAGGGACGGAGGCGCTCTTGAAACCATTAAAGAAAATGTTACCGGAATTTTCTTTAACAATCAGACTCCTGATTCACTGATTGAGGCGATGGACTATTTTGAAAATAATGAAAAATTATTTCAGAACAGGAATGTTTTTTCTGATCACGTGCGGCAATTTTCAAAGTCGGCCTTCATTGAACGGATGTTTTGTATTCTTGATAAAAAAAAGAGATTATAATAATCTATAGTTATGACCCTGAATGAATTTGATATCTGGTACAGGACAAGATTTCGGCGTACCAGTTCAGCCCTTACTTATACAGCTTTCATCTTATCCGACTTGCTGGCTGTCATGATATCATTCGGATGGGGATTTTTTTGGGTCAGAATTTATGGATTTTATTATATAGAAATTGATCCAAATTATGACCCCATCAATTTTAAGTCATTTATTACTTACTGGCAGTATCTGCCTGTTTTCATATTGATTTTTCAAATATCAAGTCTGTATCCGGGCGTTTCACTTGCTCCTTCCGAAGAAATGAAACGGTTTATTATCGCTTCAGTTCTGGCTTTCGGCGGCATTATTATGTCACGTTATATTGAAAACGGGGTCTGGAGTAAAATTAATAACGCGTTTATTATCAGTTGTATTTTTTCCACATTTTTTATTCTTATCGCGAGGAGTATTACTCACTGGGTTTTATATAAAACAAAACTGGGAGGCATTCCCGCTGTAATTTACGGATCGGGCGAAACAGGAAAGCTGGTCGCCGATTGTCTTTTGGGCAGTATCAGAAGCGGTTATACTCCCGTTCTTTTCCTTGACGATGATTATCCCGGCGAAGATGAATATAAAGGCATTCCGGTCATTCATGATACATCAGCCGGTTATGAAATTGTAAAAAAATATAATATTAAAATGGCGATAATCGCGATGCCTGAGCTAGACACTGACAAATTAAAACATCTTACAAGATCATCCGTTTCCGCATTCCGGTATAATGTTATAATTCCAAATTTTTACAATATTTCAAATATCTGGATGTCAGTCCGTGATTTTAACGGAGTACTGGGTCTTGATACAAGCAATAAACTTAGAATTTCATGGAATGTCATAATAAAGCGTTTTATGGATATTTCAATGGTTCTCTTTGGCGGAATAATAATTCTCCCCTTTCTTCTTGTTTTTGCGCTGTTGATAAAATTAACTTCGCCGGGTCCGGTTCTTTATAAACACAAACGATTGGGCATGAACGGAAAACATTTTATCGCGTATAAGTTCCGTTCCATGGTAATTGATTCCGATGTACAATTAAATAAATTACTTGAATCAGATCCTGCCATAAAAGCTGAATGGGAAATAAATCATAAAATTCACAATGACCCCAGAGTAACCAAATTCGGTAATTTTATACGGCGTACAAGTATAGATGAATTTCCTCAGCTTTTAAATATTCTAAAAGGCGAGATGTCTTTAGTCGGTCCGCGTCCCATTGTCGACGCAGAAGTGGAAAAATACGGAGACGATTACGGGCGCATTTTTTCAATAAGGCCGGGGTTAACAGGTCTGTGGCAGGTTTCGGGAAGATCGGATACAAATTATACAGAAAGGGTTACATACGACTCGTATTATCTGCAAAGCTGGTCTGTGTGGCTTGATCTATGGATTATTTTTAAGACATTCGGAGTTGTAATAATGGGAAAGGGAGCGTATTAAATAATGAAGAAAACAGCAATTATTCTATTATTCAATATGTTATGCGTCATTAATCTGTCCGCGCAGCTGCGCTCCTTTGACGATATATTCTCCGGTATGAGTTCAAACATCAGAAAAGAAGTGTTTACCGAAGCCGGTTATATAAGAACAATTGAAAAATCCAGCGGAATTAGTTTCGTATCCAGCAGCCCGGCTACAGATTCAGGAATATCAGGGCAAATCATTAATACCGTTATTAAAAATAACCCGGGTTATATAGTGGAATCAATTCTTGTGGTTTCCGCTGAACAAGGGTCTTTAACCCTGTTAAATGTATATAACGCTCTCGGAAATGTCCGCGGTTTAAAGGGAAGACTTTACAACTCCGCTACAAGAAACCAGGAAATTCCGCTTTTTGAGGATGCAACCCGCATAAGAAGCGAAAGGCAAACCACCGCGATTGCGGATCCCGCGCCGGCAAAAAGCCTTCCCCGTTCTGAAACAGTTTATATCAGGCTGAAAGACATTAACTTCGGAAATACATATTATCGCGGAGAAATGTCACTCATACAGAGCGGTCTGTGTTACAGCTTATCCAATTTCAGGAATATGACCTATTTTTTAATTCCTGTAATCAGGGAGGGAAATTTTATAGCTCAGCTATATTTTGAACCAATCAGGGAAGGCGTTTTAATTTACAGTATTGCAGGAGCAGATGTTTCAGATTTTGTCTCTTCCAGAGTTCATATAAGTTCCGCCATTGCAAAACGGCTTGAAGTAATTATTGCTTGGGCTGTAGAAGGCATTTTACAAAGAAAATAGATCTGTATAAAATTTATTTTTAAATTTAATCTTCTTCTCAAAATAAAATTTAAAACAACGCTTCTTAATTATTCCCCATAAAAAATAACCGGTCTCGCTTGTGTTTTTACGCGGTAAAACTGTCCGCTATAACGGCGGCTTTGTCAAATTCACTGTGTAATAATTGAACTGTAATTTCATCAAGAATATTATTTATGTAATCAGGCCATATTTTTTGCTTCAAATCATTAATAGCGTCTTTTGCTGTTTTTTTATTGAGTTCAAAGCATGCGGTCTTTATATATTGCAGTTTGTCACGCAGATAAACCGAATCTTCGTCTGATATTTCCTCTTTTTGGTTTTTACTTTTAGGTTTAAATTTCGCAATAAGTGATTTTAAATTATTTATCAATGCGGGAGTTTCAATTAGAATCAACTCAAGATTACGCTCTTTTCCTGCCTGTTCAAGTTTTCCTGCGGTGTCAGATAACTCAATCTCGCCAATATTCGCAAGAGCGCTTTTAATGCCATGAATTGTAATAATAAACAGTTCAATGTTTTTGATGTCGCATATTTCAGAAGAGCCGTTTTTATATAAAAATATGTTATTCATGATATCTAAGGTGTTTTCAGCGTCACGAATAAAAAACTTTTTTAATTCTGAACTAAAGGTGCTGTTTCTGCCGCTTACAGCTTTTTCGCGCTGTGTAAGCCTCGCCGCTTCCACAACTTCAGGCGGTTTTTTATTCCTGATAAATTCATTTAACACCAGGTTTAATTCCCGCGAGTCAACCGGTTTTGATACAAAGCCGTCAAAACCATTTTTTAAGAATATTTCAGCCTGTCCTACAATGGCATTTGCCGTTAGCGCGATGATGTAATTCCCATATTCCATATCACGCAGTATTTTTACAGCCTCCATGCCGTCCATTACAGGCATCATGTGATCCATAAATATTATATCATATACAGCGCCCATCCTGATTTTTTCAATCGCTTCAAACGCGCTGTTTGCCGAATCAATTTTCAATCCGTAAGGAATGAGCATTCCTTTGGTAACATAAATATTAGTTTCCACATCATCAACAATCAGTACGCTTCCATAGGGCATATATTCGCGCATAAACTGGTTCTTTTTTGTAATTGTAGAACTTTGAAAACAAAAATCGTGCAATCTGCCTGTTAGCTCCCTGCCGCAGACTTCAGTTCCCGTTTGTTTCTGCGGAATGCGAACATTTATCACTGAGCCTTTACCAGGTTCGCTTTGAACAGTAATGCTTCCTTTTAATAAATCAATAAAACGTTTTGTGATGTTCATACCAAGTCCCGCGCCGACAGTCGTGCGGTTGGCCTCAATGTTAAAGCGGGTGTACTCATCGAAAATTTTATTTATCTGTTCTTCTGTCATACCCTGCCCTGTATCGCTTACAGTGAAAACAAGCGTAACATTTTCATCATTTAATTCCCTTTCGCAGGAAATCTGAAGATCCACTTTGCCTTCGTCGGTATATTTAAATGCATTGGAAAGAATGTTATTTAACACCTGTTTAATGCGCAGCTCATCGCCGTATAAATTATAGGGAGTATTCTCGTCAATATTAAGAGAAAAAGTTATAGGCTTGCTTTCAAACCGGAGGCAGTTCAACTGTACGGTATCATTTATCAGACTCGGGATATTGTATTTTACCGGAATCAGCTCCAGCTTTCCCGCTTCAATTTTTGATAAATCAAGAATATCATTTATTATATTCAGCAATAATTCACCTGACTCGTAAATTTTTAGGAAAGCTTCCTTATTGCTGGGCGAAAGAATTTTATTCTGAAGTTGAATTTCTGCAATTCCCAAAATCGCGTTCATTGGCGTGCGTATTTCATGGCTCATGTTGGCAAGAAATGCGCTTTTGTAACGGTTGCTTTTTTCAGCGAATTCCTTCGCGGCGATCAGTTCCGTCATGTCAACACAGTGCTGCATGTGAACAATTTTTCCGTTTGGCCAGTCAATGTATCTGTCGCTGTTTCTGTAAATTTTGTTTGTCAATGTGCTGTGCTCTTCCCATGTAATAACTTTTTCAGGATTATTGTCCAGCTGTATACACGGACAGAATTCGCATCTTTCGTCACGGTTTTTCTGCAGAATTTTATAGCATAATTTTCCTTCATACTCGCCTGTTATATCATAATGCTTTTTCATGCAATCATTAATGAAAAGTATTTCTCCTGTTTCAGGATCGGATACATAGATCATTGAATCAAGACTGTTTAGGATTCTTTGCATGGAAGTAATGGAAACATTTTTCTGCCTGTTAGCCTCGTTTGCTTCCTTTAGCAGAAGCTTTAAATCGCTCATATCACGTATAATTCCGATTAAGCCGATGATCTTGTCATCATGAACCAATGGGGCCTTTATGGTCTCTACAAATTTTTTTGATCCATCAGGGAATGTAATCCATTCCTTTATTTTGATGGTAGCGCCTTCCTGCAGCACTTTCCTGTCTGTTTCTTCTACATCATCGGGAATTCTGCTGCAAAGCTCCTTATTACTCAATGTTGTCTTTCCTAATAATTGCGCTTCGCTGCATCCTGCGAATTTTTCAAAACCCGGGTTACAGCTTGTGTATCTGCCGTTTATATCCTTGCATAGAACCATGTCAGGCATGGACCTGTAAATTGCTGAAAAAGCTATCATTTGATTTTTATAATGTATTTTTAACGCATTGTTTTTTATCAGATGCAGGATCAGGGTGAATATCAGCGATAAGGAGAGACTTGCCGCCAATATTATAATTATTGTTTTCATTAATTTATTTTAATATTAAAGAAAGTTATGTGCAATAAAAAATAAAAATCAGATATAATATAGGAGTAATATTATTTTTCACTGAATTGATTTAAATGTATGTATTAATGCAAAGAGCATGAAAAAAGCGGTATATTTAGAAAATATACCGCTTTTTTTTTAAGATTGGACTTACCCTGTAACCATCATGGTTGTCGGGATTAAGTCCTGCGCGTTAGCTGATTATCTTGTCAGTCTTGTAATCAGATCCATTACCTGCTGCGAGGCCGCGGCATTGGTAATCCGTCCGTACGCCGCCTGCTGATAAATAAGGAAGAGTCCTGAGTTCCATTCCGTGTCGCCTGGCATATTGGGATTGGGAGGAGACGCGTTCTTTCCAGCGACATCAAGATACGCGACTATCTTCTTTGTAATATCATTCGCTTTAGCTGCAACCGCGGCCCTGGTAGCCGGTGTTACCGGTACTCCGGGATCTGCGCCCATTTGCTCCCATACTCTTGGGTCATTCACCCTGAAGTTAATATACTTGGCGGCGGCTTCTGCATTCTTTGAATTGACGTTAATAGCCATCATCTGGCTCATCTGGGCCCAAAGACCTTTGGTTACAGAAGCGTTGGGGAGCATAATAAGATCAAGTTCATCTTCTATTGCTCCCTGATAACCGTTAAGCTGATTTGACCATATAAAGGAAAGAGCGGTTTTCCCTGCAATAAGGGATGATGTTGATTCATTGGTTTCCGCGTAATCCGCAGCGGTCGCCGCAGGAGGAATTACTCCGGCCTGACGCCAGCCTGACCACAGATCAAAATATCTTTGAATAATGGCCGCAGTCAGATGAGTTTTAGAGCCGTCCCACATCGGAGTCTGGTTATCGCCAGCCCAGTAACCAAAGAAAACTGAACCAGTTGTTGTTGAGCCGTTATCTGTCATGGCATAGGTGCCTGCCGGAAGCCTTGCCTGAACAGCTTTAAGCCATGTATCAAATTCCGCCCAGTTCATGTCAACTTTTGGAAGCGGAGCGCCGACCCTTTGCAGCATGGATTTATTATAAACCAATGCCGGCATATTGGTGCCCGCGGAAATTGCGTAAAGGGTTCCGTTTCTTGTTCCGGCGTTAATGGCCGCCTGATCAACATTTGATATATTCAGAACTCCGCTAGCCACAAACGGATCCAAAGGAAGGAGCATATCCTTTAATTCCGGCACATTCCTGCCGTCATCATTAATATTTCCCAGATTTGAAAAATAGCCGCCAAGCTGAATAATATCCGCAGCTCCGCCTCCGCGGAATGTTGTCAGGAACTTGTTAAAATGCTGATCTGTTCCCGGCGCGGGTTCGCCTGCGATAATAATTCCTGTTTCTGCCAGGAAAATGTCATTGGTTAGCTGATAATTTCTAATCCGAGCTTCACCTCCCCAGAACGACCAGCGTACAACCGATGTAGACGATGCGGCCGCGGCCGGCGCTGCTGCTGACGATGATGATGACTGCTGCCGGTTTCCGCCCGCAAAAATCATGCCGCCTGCCAAAATAATCAACGCTAAAATCATAATTACCTTTTTCATGATTTCCTCCTAAAAATTTTTATTAAGGGTAAACTACCCTTTAATACCCGTGGTTGTAATACCCTGCACAAAGTATCTCTGCAAACTGAAAAACAGAATAAAGCAGGGAATAAGCGATAATACAGACATCGCGAACATGGAACCCCATGATGAAACGCCCGTTGAATCCAAAAAGAGCCGTAATCCTAACGGAACTGTATATAGTTCAGGTGAATTTAAAAATATCATCTGGCTGAAAAAGTCATCCCATGTCCACAGGAATTTAAAAAGCAATGTTGTAATAACGGCTGGAATGCTTAGGGGAAGAATAATTCTGAAATAAATTCCGAATTTATTACAGCCGTCAATAACAGCCGATTCGTCCATATCTTTCGGAAGGCTTCGTATAAACTGCACCATCAGGAAAATAAAGAACGCCTCTCCGCCGAAAAAAGACGGGATGATAAAGGGATAAAAAGTATCTACCCATCCGAACATGCGGAAAATCACATAACGCGGCAGGGTTGTAACATGACCGGGAAGCATCAATGTTACCATCATTATGGCAAACCAGAATTTCTTTCCGATAAAATTTAATCTTGCGAAGGCATACGCTGTAACGGAACAGGCTACCGCGTTTATTAAAGTGCATGTAACGCTGATAAAAAAGGAATTGGTAAAAAAAGTGCCGAATGAAACAATGTGAATGCCCTTCCAGCCATTAATGTAATTCTGTAAAGTCCAGACTTCAGGCAGCAGTTTTGGATTGCTGAATATCTGGTTTGCTTCCTTAAACGAAGCCATAATAAGCCAGATAATCGGATAAAGCATACTGATGCCAAGAATAATAATTATAAGATGAGTAATAATGGCGGATAAAATTGAGCGTTCTCTTTTCATTCGCCGCTCCCGTAACTCACAAGTCTGCCAGAAAATTTAAACGCTATAAAGGTAAAAAAGGCGATAATCACAAGCAGTACCCAGGCCATTGCCGAAGCGTACCCCATGTGTCCGTAGGCAAATCCGCGCAGGTAAAGATAAAGGCTGTAGAACATTGTAGAATCTATCGGTCCGCCTGTACCGCCTGAAATAATAAACGCCTGGGTAAATGCCTGGAACGCGCCAATCATCTGCATAATGAAATTAAAGAAAATAATCGGAGAAAGACAGGGTAAAGTAATTGAAATGAACTGCCTGACCTTCCCTGCCCCATCAACACTGGCGGCTTCGTAATACTCGGCAGGAATTTGCTTTAGCCCCGCCAGAAAAATTATCATGGGAGAACCAAACTGCCACACCGATAAAATGACAAGCGTATAGAGGGCGTATTCAGGACTGGAAATCCACGACGGAGGATTAATCGAACCGTTGGAAACAGCCCTAATCATCATATTAATGGCGCCGTCACCCGCAAAAAGCCTCCGCCATAAAACGGCAATAGCCACAGAACCGCCAAGAAGAGTCGGAATATAATAAATTGTCCTGTATAAAGGTATACCCTTCAGTTTTTGGCTCATCATCATGGCAACAGCCAGAGCAAAAATCAATTTGGATGGAACTGAAATAAAAACATACTTTAATGTAACCATGAGAGAATTCATAAACCGTTCATCTCTGGGGAAATCATCGCTTCCAACGAACATGACAAAGTAATTTCGCATACCAATCCATTTAGGATCCTGAATCATATTGAACTGGGTAAAGGAAAGGTAAAGCGAATAAATCATCGGGTAGATTATCAGGAGAAAGAAACCAAGAAGCCAGGGAATCATAAAAACATAGGATGATAGATTATCTTTTATTACGCTGTTTAAGGATCTGCCCGACTTTAAATAAATTTTCTGTTTGGCGGTATTACCTTTCATTATTTGTCCTTAAATATAATAGCATGGATGAAAATATTAGTATATACACTTCAAAAAAATAATGATGCTATCAAGTCTTGGGTGACAGGTTATTCGCTCTTATTAAACCGTTTTCTTCAATCATTTCTATAAAGACAGGTCTTTCATTGGGACTGTTATTTGGGCTGTGAATTGCAAGATATAATTTCCCTTCAATTGAGTGAAACAGCATACCATGTCCTCCGTCCGCGCTGTACAATGGTTCATTCTGCTGTTTCCATGGGCCTTCAATGCGGGATGATTCAGATACCGCAAGCCCTATTCTGTATTTTCCGTCAGGTCCGAATGACGACCACAGCATAAGCAGGTTTCCGTTTTTTGCTGTATAGAGAAACGGACCGTCTGTCACAAAACCAGTAACTCGGCCTTTAAACTCGCTTGCCCACGGCGCTTCACTGGCTTTGAAAAGCAGATGCGGACTGCCTGATGCTTTTTTTAAATCATCGGTAAGAGGCATAATACAGATTTCCCCGTCTGTCACCTGCTGCCATTCATGGCAAAAAATCATCCAGGGTTTTTGCTGTTCATCGACATATAAAGTGCCGTCAAGGCATTCCCAGTCAGGCGGAGTTACAGGCCCGTCGCTCCATGGTAAAAAATATTTATCAAGAGACTGTGTCTTTAATACTGCAGTTCCCCTGCGCCCCTGTACAGGTTTGAATGTTGCGAACATATAGTATTCATTATTGTACCTGTAAACCTCAGGCGCCCAGAAATTTATCTTGGACCAAAAATTTTCCTGCGGGCGAAAACAGGGAAAGGGGCCGTCAAATTCTTCCAAACCAGCTTGCAGGTAACCCGCGTGTGGGCGGCTTATATACATATCAAAACCCACGCCTGCGGATTTCCAAATATCTTTATCAGTGGAGCCGAAAAGATAATAACTGTCATTCTCCAAAAGAATGAAAGGATCCCTTATTTGTATATCTCTGATATGCGGCATAATTATATACAACTTATCATGTTCAAAACGATTTTTTCAATAGAGTTACATCAAAGGCTGCTGTTCCAAAAACTGAGGTAATGGAACAGCCTCAGTTATTCAGCATTATTCCCGATTCCCCGTATATATTCCTTATGAGTTTTTATCATATATTCATCCCTTAATTTTAACGGGACGCAGTCAATGCCTTCTGTTGTCCCTTCTTTCGCTCCGGCGGAAAAATTCAGTTCTTCTCCGGCTTTGCCTGTCTGCACTGTGAGAAGGCATAAATCATAGCTGCGCATAGGCTCTGGAATGTCACGTAATAACGCTCCTTTTTTTACTGAATAATGGCAGAGTTCCGGAGACGGATCGTGTACCGCGCTTATCGCGTTATAACTGCGGTTTATGGCGACACGGCAGATTAGTTCATAATCCTCACGGCTTAAGCGATCTGGTTTTATAAATTCCAAACCGCAGTGCCAGTAATCGCTTTGCAGTACCGCTTCAAGGCAAACCTGAAGGTATTCTTTTTCTGATAACAGATCGTCGCGGATTATTTTAAGCCTGTTATCTATTTTTTTCCGGTTCTCCGAACATTTCGCGGCTGCCCTGCATACATTAAAATAATACGCGCCGAGTTTTTCCGGATTGACGTCTTCTATCGCATAACTGCTTTTTTTAACAGCCTCTTCGCAAATATTATAGTATTGATAGTCGGATATACTTAATTTCACATGTTTTACCGCGTGGGGATACTCGTTTACCGCCGCAAGGCATTGCCTGATATAAACATCATAATACGCCGCGTTACTGCCTGCTTGATCAAAGCTGCTGTTCATCGCAATCAATTTTTTATATTCTTTCTGATGCCCCTGATTGCTTGCCATGAAGTTGATTTTATTCTTAAAATTTTTGCGTATCCTGGAGATTTCTTTTCTAATAAAATTATTACATCCTATATCAAGAGTATTCAGGCAGGGCAGGCTGAAAATAGATTCCGGCAGCGATGTGAATAAATTATCAAACAGAAGTATCTTCTCCAGTTTTTGCAGATTTCCGATATTTTCACCTAACGCTGAAATTCCAGTGCCGTATATCCTTATTTCTGTCAGATTGGCAAGACTATAAAACGAAGGCGGAATATTCTGCACTAAGTTCCCTACAAAGGTAAATTTGCGCAAATCGCCCATATTGCCAAATATATCAGGAATTTCTGTTAAATTAAATTTTGTGCCGTATATTTCAAGCTTTTCAAGTTTACGCATCCCGGATACGGCTTTCAGCGGATTGATCTCTGTTGCGTTTTTTCCGTTATCCGCTGTTTGCAGATGACGAAGGGAGAGTTTTTTTAGATTAACAAGGCGCGAAAGATAATCGTATCCATTATCGATTACCAAAGTATCAAGAGAAAGGGATTCAAATGCGGGACAGGAAGCAAGAATTTTTGTTAACCTTTCCATATCCAAAACCTTGCCTTCATTATACCTGAACAGGGATTTAATCTTAATTTTTTTTAAAGATTTGTGTCCTGAAAAAGATCCAGGGAAGTTTACAAAATTTATTGTATCTGAGAGAAAAGATACATTGAGCGTCTTTAGGTTTTTTAAATTACACAAAGTTTCAGGAAGCGAAATATCAGCATTGATGCAGACAGTCAATTTTTGCAATTTTTTTAAAGCGCATATTTCCTGCGGGAATTTATCATCCCTGTTTATCCAGAAATTCAGTTCATCAAGATTTACAGCGTTGACAATGTCTGCGGGAGGGCAGACAGATGTTTTTATATAACGCAGCGCGGGAAGTGAAAAAATATAACCGGGGATTTCAGAGACTTCAGTATTGGAAATATCAAGTTCTTCAAGATTTCTGCACTCCCCTATTACATCAGGTATTTCCGTCAAAACATTCTGATTGTTTAAATTAATTTTCTTTACTGTGTTTTTTACAGCGGCAATTCGGGCGGTAATATCATCCATGTTGATGCAATATATGCCGCCTTGCGGAAAACCAAATCCGGGCGCTTCATCTTCATAATGCAGATCAAGCGTTTCCAGATTGACAGTCCGCTGCATATCAGAATTTCTTTTAATCATTTTCATCCCCTGTTTAATAATTTTAAACCATAAATCAGAAAATATAAATAAAAAAAACATGCGTCTGTTTTGCCGAAATAAATCTGTTTCTTATTGAATATTTTTTGGAATTATGGCATAATTAGTAAAATTTTCTTTTTAATACGGAGGTAATTAATGAAAAAAGGAATCGTTCTTATTTTATGTTTACTTATTGCGGGATCGCTTTTCGCTCTGGGTCAATCGGATTTTTCATCAGGACCGTCATCCACTCAAGGTACGCTTTCCGCTTATACAACGCTGGAAGAACCACTGGCAAAGGAACTTTTTGAGCGTTTTGAGGCAGAGACAGGCATAAAGGTAAATTTTGTCCGGCTATCAGGCGGCGAGGCTGTAGCCCGCATGGAAGCTGAAAGCGCTAACCCTCAGGCTTCAATATGGGTAGGAGGCGTCGGCCTTGATCATATCACCGCTAAAGGAAAAAATCTGACCACTCCATATAATTCACGGGAAGCAACTCATACAAAGGCTGAGTTCAGGGATCCCCAGAATTACTGGGTCGGTCTTTATGTCGGCCCTCTTGTAATATCCACTAACCTTGACCGTGCAAGAACCCTCGGCCTTACTCCGCCAAAAAGCTGGGCGGATCTTACAAAACCCGAGTACAGAGGCCATATCCGTATGGCTAATCCCAACACATCCGGCACCGCATACAATGTGCTTACAACAATCAGATATGTAAACAATGGCAATGAAAACCAGGCTTTCGATTATTTAAGAAGGCTTGACGCCAATATTGATCAGTACACCCGTTCAGGATCGTCTCCGGGACAGAGCCTTGCGATAGGTGAAATCCCCGTCGCCATTGGTTATGCCCACGATCATGTAAGGCTTAAAGCAAACGGCGCCAATATCGAAATTAACGCTCCGTCGGAAGGAGCCGGTTATGAGCTCGCATCCATGTCTCTTATCAGGGGAGGAAGAGAACAGGTAGAGGCAAGGCGGCTTTATGACTGGATTTTAAGTTCATCATCAGCGCAAAGGATATTTACCGAATGGTATCTCGTGCTTGTCCGCGACGGCGCCGCGACTCATCCGCTTGCCCTGACATTGGATCAAATAAAAACAGTTAATCAGGATATGGCATGGGACGGAGATCCTGCGAACAGAAAAAGACTGCTTGATCGCTGGACAGCGGAAATTGAATCTAGACGCTAAATACTGATTAAAGAAACCTGCCGTATTTTTCATTCAAATGCGGCAGGAACAGGATAAAATGATTATCAAAAAAAAGGGGATAATAAAGCTGGTAGCGGCTTCTCTAGTTTTCGCCGCTTTTGGC
>JGI24695J34938_10000007_pt1 | contig 136740 bp, 120 predicted proteins | sample TergutCo191P3_FD_34938 | JGI IMG/M metagenome (IMG submission 34938)
GCTTACCCATGTGCCGTAAAAGTACGATTGGAATGCGCTCAAGGTTAAGGCGCTTGTTTCGGTTCCGCCGCAAAGAGAGCAGGTTCTTGTTTCCACGCCGTCAGCTGCTGCGGTTGGATAGGCTGTTATTAACCAGCTGCTCCATTCATGGATGCAGCCGATGCCTGAAATAATGCAGGATGTCGTTAAAAGAACGATAAATGCCGTTAATACAGCAATTCCGGCTAAGTTTAGCTTGTTTTTCATGTAATACTCCTTTAAATATTTATGTCCGGTCTGAACATGGACATCGTTAAGAAAATTTTAATTTATGAAGGTTAAAAAAGAAATCCGTGCAAACGCACGATTATTTCGTGCGTTAACGCACTGGTTTTAAGATCATGCCAGAGTGACAGGCACTGCTTTTTCCTGGTGATAATCAATGTTGTATTCCGTTGATCAAATAATGTAATTACATTTAGAAGGAAAAACGGCTGGATTATTTTGGATCAAATATGGACAATAGATAAATGCCGTTTAATTAAGAAGATAGGGAAGTTAAGTTCCGGAAAAATTACCGATATAAAAAAGGCTATAAATGAAATGCTGATAGAATAGCTAAAGGGTAAGGCGCCATATTAGGGGGGAAAAGACGATTTTCCCAAAACTAACGGGTTTAAAAACGCTTAATCTACTAGACAAAAAATGCAAAAATTTGTTAGTATGTTTTAAGTAGTGAGAACTAAGGAGGCCAGTTGGCGGAAAAAGATTTACGTATTAACGAACAGATTCGTTCCAGAGAAGTCCGTTTAATCCGGGATGATGGCGACAAAGGAATTATATCTGTATCGGAAGCGCTTGAAATTGCCAAGGAAGCAGGTCTTGATTTAGTAGAAGTTGCGCCGCAGGCGGTGCCTCCTGTCGTCAAGATTCTTAATTACGGTAAGTTCAGATTTGAAAATGAAAAGAGGCTTCGGGATTCAAAGAAAAAACAGAAACTCCTTAAGCTTAAAGAAATCCGGATGCAGCCGAAGATCGATGATCATGATCTGGATTTTAAATCTAAACATATAAAGGAATTTTTAGCTGACGGCAACAAGGTAAAAGTAACGATACGTTTCCGCGGTCGTGAACTTGCTCATACAGAACTGGGTTTTGATGTAATGAAGGATGTGCTCTCCCGTATAGAAGGCGAGTACGCGATGGACAAACAGCCGGCGATGGAAGGCCGTTTTATGTCCATGGTTTTAAGTCCTAAAAACAAAAAATAAAGCGGCAATTAAAAATTTAAGAGGTGGCAAATGCCAAAAATGAAAACAAAAAAGAGCGCGGCAAAGCGTTATTCTTTTACCGGCACCGGCAAGGTAAAATATAAAAAACAAAATCTGCGCCACATTCTGACTAAAAAGTCAGCGAAACGCAAACGGGGTTTACGGCATGCCGGAATTTTATCTGAAGATAATGTGCCGGTAATTAGAAAAAAACTTCTGCCTTACGGGTAATCAACATTTAAGAGGAATATATGTCAAGAGCAATAGACGGTTCCAAAAGAAAGAACCATCGCAAAAAAATACTAAAGCAGGCAAAAGGCTACTGGGGAAGACGCAGCACAAACTATAAAACCGCGAAAGACGCGGTTGCGAAATCCTTAACATACGCGTACCGCGACAGAAAAGACAGAAAAGGCGAATTCCGCAAACTCTGGATAATCAGAATTAACGCCGCCTGCCGGGAAAATGGTCTTTCTTATTCACGTTTAATCGCGGGTCTTGAAAAAGCGGGGATTATTATAAACCGAAAAACATTAGCGTACCTTGCGACAGAAGACAATGCTGCGTTTAAGGCTGTTATAGAAAAAGTCAAGGCCGCATCCGGAGCATAACCCGGCTGAAAAGAGGTTCCCCTCGTGAACCTCACCCGACTGAAAGGAGGTTCCCCTCGTGAACCTCACCCGACTGAAAGGAGGTTCCCGCGGTGATTAGTCTTGAACAAGTACAGCTGCTGGAAGCTAAGATCGCGAAAGCGATTGAGTATGTGCAGACAGTGACTACTGAGAATAGCACGCTTTCTTCTGAGAGAGCGGGTATGCAGGCAAAGCTGGATTCTTATCAAAAACGCATTGACGAACTTGAAGTGCTGGTTATGCGTTTTAAGGAAGATCAGAGCAGGATAGAAGACGGAATAATCGCCGCCCTCGATCGCCTAAGCCAGTTTGAGGAAGCTTTTGAAAACAGCTTAAAAGAAGATAAACCCGCTGAAAAAAAAACGTCTGTAAAACGCGAGAAAGCGCAGGAAACTGAAGCTCCCAAAAAGAGTCAGACGGAAACTTCTCCTCGCGGCGTTGTAAAAGAATCCAGGGAGTTTTTTGAAATTACCGAAGCCGCCGACAGGCTGCTGGCGGACAGCTTTTCTTCCGCGGATGAAGAACTGGACATTTTTTAGGGAAATAAATGGCCAATGAAGATCGGGGCGGCAGCAATGTTCCTCCTCACTCGATACTCAAACTGGATATTCTTGGAACTTCATTTACCATAACTGTTGAAGAAGACGAAACATATCTTAATAAAGTGCTTTCCCAGTATTATGCCGCCGTTAAAAATACTCAGAATATTTCAGGCATAAATGATTCTCTTAATATCGCCGTTTTAACGGGCTTTCTGTTATGTGATGAAATTAATAAAATAAAACAGAGCATGGAAAATGAATCCGCAGAAGTGCGGGAAAGAACAATGAACCTTATCGCCACTTTGGATAAAGCGCTTAAGGTCTGCGAAGATGAATAAAATTTTAAGGCTCTCCAATAAAATAAAACATTATGAATGGGGGTCTCCGTACATGATTCCCCGATTTTTAAACATTGAGAATAAACAGCTTCAGCCTTTCGCCGAAATGTGGATGGGAACTCATAAAGGCGCTCCGTCGCAGGTTTATGATAATAACAGCGGTAATTGCGCGCTTTTAGATATCTGCGGAGAGCTTCCTTTCCTTTTTAAATTAATAGCGATAGATAAGCCTCTTTCCATTCAGGCTCACCCCGGTAAAAAACAGGCGGAAGAAGGTTTTGCCAGAGAAGAAGAGTCAGGACTTTCAATAGACTCTCCAGTTCGCAACTACAAAGATTCAAATCATAAACCCGAAATTATATGCGCGATTACTCCTATTGAATTAATGGCCGGCTTTTGCGAACCTGAAAAAATATTAAAGTCATTTATAGAACTCTCGTCAATTTCCGCGGCTTTAAAAGATCTAGTCGATCCGCTGACTGACGCTCTTAAAAAAGACTCTCTGCCGGTTTTTTTCCGCGCCTTATTTAATTTTTCCGAATTTGAAAAGGAGTATCTGTGTTCTTGCATAAATGATAAAGAAACCGGTAATAAAAACGTAATTTCTGATGAACAGTGGAAATTAATGAAAAAATTCACGTCACTTTATCCGGGCGATTCAGCGGTATTATCGCCTCTTTATCTTAATTATATGACAATACAGCCGGGGCAGGCTGTTTTTATTCCGGCCGGGATTCTGCACGCGTATATCAGCGGATTTGGCGTAGAATTAATGACAAGCTCTGACAATGTTCTTCGCGGCGGCCTTACGCCGAAACATGTTGATGTCGGCGAGCTTATGAATATTCTCAATTTTAAACCGTTTAGCGCGCGGATTATTTCTCCTTCGTCTTTAAAGAATTGGTTTTATTATGACACTCCATGCGAAGAATACGCGCTCGCTTATATGCGCGCGGACGGAGAAGCTTTTTTTTCCGGAAACTGTCCCGCTATTTGCATAATCACAGAAGGGGAAATGATGACAGAAGGCATGTCTTTTAAAAAAGGCGATTCATTTTTTCTTGCGCAAAGAAGCGAACCATGCGTATTTAAGGGAAACTTTTCTCTTTATGCCGCTTGTTCTGCAGGCGCTGTTAACCGCGCAAAAACTAATTGAGCGAAAAAATGAAAATTCTTGTAGACGCTGATTCCTGCCCCAAGCAGGCAAGAGATCTAACGCTTAGAAGGGCCTGTAAACTTTCTCTCCGTATAATATTTGCCGCTAATCGTTCAATTCCGTGCGAATGTGAGATTAATGGCCGTGTAATGCGCGCTGAAATGGCGATATGCTCCGCCTCTGAAAATTCCGCGGATGACTATATAGCAGAGTCAGCTAATTCAGGCGATCTTGCCGTTACAAGGGATGTCCCTCTCGCGAAGCGGCTGATTGAAAAAGGCGTGTCTGTAATTGATGACCGCGGAAGAGTCTTCACTCCCGATAATATAAACGAGATGCTTTCTCTTCGTAATTTTAAAGTAGGCCTTGCCGATAACGGTCTTGAAATTGAAAGAATTTCCAATTACGGCAGAAAGGAATTAAAATCATTCGCCGACAGTCTTGATAAAGCGCTGACAAAACTTCTTACGCGGCGTTTTCAGGATACTGGTTCTGAGTCTGTTTAATATTGGGAAGTATCTCGAAGAAATATTCTGTAAGTTCGGGATCAAATTTAGTTCCGCTAAGTTTATGTATTTCTTCCAGTACGCTGCTCTCGGCCCATGGTTCCTTGTATACGCGTTTTGAACAGAGAGCGTCGTAAACATCGGCGATAGCTACGATTCTGCCGCCTAAAGGGATTTCATCGCCTTTTTTACCGAGCGGCTTTCCGCCGCTGTCTGCTCTTTCAGCGGTTCCGCTGAATGGATCTATCCAGCCGGGATAACCTGTGCCGTCCCAGTTTTCATGATGGGTCAGCGCGATATCTTTCGCGAGAAGATCAACGGGCGAACTGGTGTCGTGAAACAGGCTTGCGCCGTAAAGAGTGTGATTCTGCATTATTTTATATTCGTCGGGAGTAAAACGCGCTGGTTTTTTTAAGATCGCGTCCGATATTGCGACTTTGCCGACATCATGAAGCATTGAGCTGATTTTTAATAAATCGCGGTATTTTTCCCTTTCTACCATTGTGACTTTATTATGATGAGCCCATCTGTCATAAATATCCACGGCGTATCCTGCGACGCGGTTTACATGAGTGCCTGTCTCCTTCGGATCGCGCAGTTCGGACATTTTTATCATGCGCAGAATCATCGCCCTTGTTATATAAGCTCTCTGCAGCACCATGCTTGCGTTATGCGCAAAATGAGTAAGAATGATTTCATCTTCGGAATTAAACGGGATTATATTCCCCGCGCTGTTTTTGGCGTTTAATACCTGAATAACGCCCATCAGTCTTTTTTCAGTTGATATCAGCGGAATTGTAAGGCTTGATACGGTTTTATATCCTGTAATCATGTCAAAGGATGAATTGAATTTATACGAGGCGTCCGGGGGAATATTGTACATATCAGGAATGTTGATTAAAGCTCTCTTCAGCGCGCAATAGCCGGAGATTGATTTCTCGTTAATTAATACCGAGAAAATCGAATAGATCATCTTCTGGCCGTGCGGAAGGTTTTTCTGAATTGTGTCATTCTGTGAATATTTTATCGCGAGTTTTTCTTCTCCATCCTCTTTTGATTCCGTGGGAACAGTAATATAGATCGATCCCGCGTCCGCCTGAACTACTTTTCTGGACTCATAAAGTATTCTTTCAAGCAGAAGATCGTAATCCTGAATTTGGTTTAATTCCGAGTCAAGGCGTATTATATTCTTAAAATCTGTTTCTTTTTCCATAAGCTTAATATATTTTAACCTTACCTTGTTAATAAATCAAGAAAAAACCCTCTTGCTTAAATTAAGGATCATTAATATTTTATATTTAAGGGAGAAGCATGATGGGAGTAATAAAAACGGCGCTGGAAATCGCCCTGGAAAAAACTGAGAATGTAAAGGGTGATAAATCCACAATTAATCAATTTGACGCAAAAAGAAAGGGCAAGAAGCTGGCGAACGCCTTTCTCGCAGGCGAAGCTGACATTGCCGATGAGTTAAAGAAAACGCCCGCAGCCGATAAGGAAAGCCTGAAACAGGGGATTTTTGACGTGCTTATTACGCAAATCGCGTTACCGGCGCGGGAAACTTCGGCGCAGGAAACAAGCGGTGAGAACATGAATAAAATTGAAAAAACGGGGAAAGGGCTGTCCGCGATTTTAAATCATAAAAACAATGAATTCTCCGCAATAATAAAGATGCTGACTCAGCTTTTCTCGCAGTATCTTCAGGAAGTCTCCCATTACGAGCAGGCAATTAAGCAGCAATACGCTCCAAAACTCCGTAAGAAAGAAGAAGAAATTTCCCGCAGGATGGGCAGGGAAGTCCGCCTTGATCCGATGCAGGATCCTGAATATATCGCTTTTTACAACCAGAATATGAACGCTTTAAAAGGAAATTATGAGGACGCGGTTGAACAGGCAAGGGAAGAAATTAAAGAAATATTCAACAAAGGTTAATTAGACCCTTTCAATTATATCGCTCTTGTGCCGCCGGTGCGAAGGCCTGCTTCGTAGAGTTTTCCGCAAGCCAGGAATAAGGGGAGTTTAGTGCCTGCGAGGATAATATCAGATTCCTCCGCCATTTCTATCATATCGCGGCCGGGAGCTTTGCCCCGCACAAAAATAATCGCGTGAATATCTAAAAGTTCCGCAGTGCGTATTACCTGCGGATTTACAAGACCTGTTAATAATAATACTCTGTCTTTAACGAATGCCATTACATCGCTCATAAGATCAGCTCCGCAGGCAGACGCTATCTCAAGCTCCGCCTTGTCTTCACCGCAAAAATATTGGCCTTCCAGCAATGCAACTGCCTCGATTACCTTCATTATTTCCCCCGTTTCGTTAAAAAAAGTCTTTACATAAACCAATTATTATACTATTTTAATTATAATGTAAAGCCCAAAATGGAGGATAATATGGCCGAGCATATAATGCATAAAAAAGAAACAAAGAAGTCGCCTCAGAAAAGCTTAAAAGAAAAACGCGAGCAGAAGAAAGCTAAGAAGAAAGGTAAAGACTCTTAAAAACAAAGCGGGCGGTTATTACCGTGTATCGATAGTTATTGTAAAACTTGTTTCCTTGTCTTTTTCCGATTGAGCGGAGATCGACCATCCGTGGTAATCTACTACCCATTTAACAACTGACAGTCCAAGACCCATACCCTGTTCACGGCGCGAGGATGTGCCTCTGTAGAACATTTCAAATACATGCGGAATGTCCTCTTTTTCTATTCCGGGGCCGTTATCAATAACTGATAATTTTACAATGCCGTCAGTGATTGCCGCGCTAAGGCGGATCACCGAACCTGAAGGGGTATGGCGTATTGCGTTATTTATCAGGTTTTCCATTGCGCGGTAAACGAGCTTTTCATCCATCGGAATCAGCAGATTTTCCGGCAAACTGATTTCGTAAATTAATTCATGCAGAAACAGTTCAACATCGCCTTTTATTGTATTTACAAGATTTTTTAAAAAAGCGGTTAAATCAATTTTAGTTAATTGTTTCCTCCATTCGCCTGTCTCCATACGAACGAAATTAATAAGGTCATTAATCATGCCTTCAAGCTGATCCGCCTTGGTTGTGATTATTTGCGCGGCTCTGATGCGATCTTCTATAACGTCATCCTCAATCGCTTCGGCGTAACCTTTAATCAGCGCAAGGGGCGTTTTCAGGTCATGCGTTATCCCCATAATGAACCGGGAGCGTTTCAGTTCTTCTTCCTTCAGCGCTTTTCGCATTTTATTAAGAGAGCAGGTAAGGGAAGTTATCTCATTGCTGCCTTTAACATCAAGCTGAAGATCCAGCTCTCCTTCGGCGATGCGTTTGGTCGCGTCATCAAGAACCTGCACCGAATGAGTTATGGTTCTCGCGATAATTATGGACATACTGACCGCAAATAACACAAGTAAAATGATAAATATAAAAACAACTATCGCCGGAACAAAAAAAGGCATCATTCTCGTTCTTGTTTCGCGCGGCATTATCCTGTTTACGACATAAACCTGATTCTCATCCATATTGCGCCTAAGAAGCGAGTATTCATATCTTTTATCATGCGAGCTTATCATGGAAAGCACATTGTCCTGCGATGAATAAACGCCCTGGTGAAATTCCGGAATTGTGGAATACAGGATAAGGTAGTCGTCGCGGAAAACGGCGATCCCTGTGTTTCTTGACGAGCGCCCCGCTATGCGCGTAACGGCTTCCCAGTCCTTGGCGCTTACTGTTTCGTCCAATAAGGCGGAAATATTTTCATACGACGGCAGCTCAATTACATCCTCAACAGTAATAAACTGGCGGAATACAAAATTTATCAGAATGATAAGAAGAGGGGTCATCAAAATGCCCGCGACCAGAAAGCCCGCCTGGGTTTTTATTTTCACAGCTGAGTTTCTCCTGCGCTGTTCATTCTGTGCGGCGCGTTAAAACGGTAACCCATGCCATGCACTGTTTCCAGGTAACTTGGGTTTGCCGGATCTTCTTCTATCTTCTTGCGCAGGCGCTGTATGTAAACCGCGACTGTAGTAAGGTCTCCGTAATTATTTTTCCAGACTTCGGAATAAATTTTCTCTACGCTCAATGGCTTCCCCGAATGTTCTGTAAGCAAAGACAAACATCCGTATTCTTTCGCGGACAGATGAATCCTCTGTCCGTTTTTCTTCAGGATGCACGAATCATAATCAACTATAAACTGGCCGAATTTAAACAGGTTTTCCTGGTTTTTTTCGTTAAAATCGCGTAACCGGCGGAATAACGCCCTGACTCTTGCCACAAGAACTTTTGGTGAAAAAGGCTTTGTTATGTATTCATCAGCGCCGATTCCAAGCCCTGAGATTTGATCTTCGTCGCTGTCGCGCGCGGAAACAATAAGCACCGGCGTTTCGCTTATCCGCCTTAATTTTTGTAAAAATTCAAACCCGTCCATTCCGGGAAGATTTATATCAAGAATTATAAGCTCGGGTTTCCATTTTTCCAAAACAGTGAAACCTTCTTCCGCGCTTTCAGCCGCGCGGACATCAAAGCCTTCCTTGTTTAAATACAGAGTAACAAGGTCACAGAGTTCTTTTATATCTTCTATGATTAAAATATTACCTTGCATATTTTACCGTTAAAATTTAATTCTTAAGTATATTTTGCATATAATATTTGAGCAACATTAAAAAATGAATATAACAAAAAATTATTTTATTTTTATTTAATGTAAATGGTATATCATTTTTTCATCACTTAATTTATTATTAAGATAAGGTGTATGCAAAATCAACAAAGCGGCGGCTGTTACCTTGTTCTGTCTTATGTTGTTTCTTATTCCAATGGAGGTAATTCCAATAACATGAAAAAATATATAAACCGCAGGACGGTGTTATGCTTTTTAACCGCCGCTGTTTTTTGTGCGTGTTCGAGTAATAATTCAACAACCGCTTCATATGAGTTTACCAGCATACGGCGCGGCACAATTGAGCGCACGGTTTCATCAAGCGGAACTATCAATCCAATCGCCACTGTAAGAGTCCTGCCGCAGATGAGCGGCAAGGTAGAAGAAGTATATGTCGATTACAACGACAGCGTTATAAGAGGAACTATACTCGCGCGTCTTAATACCGATATGCTCCGCCTTACAAGAGACCGGCAGCAGGCGTCTGTTCAAAGTTCGCGCGCTAATTATGAATTGCAGCAAATGAATTACAAAACACAGGAAGCTCTCGCGGAAAGAAATCTGATTTCTGATTACGAGTTAAGACAGTCAAAAACTGCTTTGGATAATTCGGCGGCGAACCTTGCGACCGCCGAAGCTGATTTAAGAACCACCGAAACTGAAATAAATCAATACGCTTATATAACCGCTCCTATTACCGGCATTGTTCTTGACAGGAATGTTAATGTTGGTGATACCGTTGTCGGCGGTTCAAACAGCAATTCGGCGACCATGTTTACTATCGCAGAAAATTTACGCGAAATGCAAATCGAAGCTTCTGTCGGAGAGCTTGATGTTTCTTCCATACACAAGGGACAGGACGTGCGCTTTACGCTGGAAAGTCTTCCGGGGCGTAGGTTTACAGGCATAGTGGAAAATGTGCGTATGGTTCCTGTTGTTTCAGGCGGAATGGTTTCGTATACAGTATTGATTAGCGTGGAAAACCGCGACGGTTCTCTTATGCCTGGTATGACGTGCGCTGTGGATTTTATTGTGGAAAGAAGCGAAAATATTCTGCTTGTTTCAAACGCGGCCCTGCGTTATCAGCCGACAAGCCTGAACGCCGATCAGATTTCCGAAATGATATTTAACGCAAGCCTGGCTAATATGAATGATGAGCAAAGGCAGGCGGCTGTTATCGCAAGAACGCAGGCATCGCAAAACCAGACTCAAAGCAGGAGCCAAAGCAGCTCGAATCAGAGCGGCGGTATCGCTTCGCTTATGGGAATGGGCGGCGGAGGCGCAAGAATGGCGATGCCGATGGGAGGGAGCACAGGAAATACAAGACAGACCTCCGGCCAGGAACGAAACGCGCCTGTTATGCGCAATCTATGGTATCTGAACGGGGAGGGCAAGCTCAGCGTAATGCAGGTGCTTACAGGCATCAGCGACGGTTCTTTTACCGAGATTTCTCTGCCGGATGATAATGACGGCTTACAGATTATTTTAAGGGAGAGACTCTAGTGTCTGTTATTGAAATGCGGCGGATTAAGCGCGAATACCGCATGGAGTCCAAACACAAGAAAAAAAATTCCAGTTCAGACGCCATTATTGTAAGAGCGCTCCGCGGTGTAGATTTTCTCGCTGATGAGGGAGAGTTTATCTCTGTCATGGGGCCTTCCGGCTCCGGTAAATCCACTCTTATGAATATTCTCGGATGCCTTGACAAGCCTACAAGCGGGACTTACACCCTGGACGGTATAGAAACATCAAAATCAAATGCAAATACATTCGCTTTTATTCGAAACCGCAAAATCGGTTTTGTTTTTCAGTCTTTCAATCTGCTTGCCCGCACTACCGCTTTGGAAAATGTAGAGCTTCCGCTTTTTTACCGGCAAAAGGACAGGAATGATAAAAAAAAGACAAATGTCAGCCGTAAAGAAAGAGCGATGTCCGCTCTTAAGGAAGTCGGGCTTGGCGATCGCGTTGATCATTTTCCGTCGCAGCTTTCAGGAGGACAGCAGCAGAGAGTAGCGATAGCAAGGGCGATGGTAAACGATCCCGCTTTTATTCTCGCTGATGAACCCACAGGAAATCTTGATACCGGCATGACTCTTGAAATTATGGGGCTCTTCCAGCATCTGAACGACATGGGAAAGACAATCGTTATGGTAACGCATGAACCTGAACTCGCGGCTTACACAAAAAGAATTATCACTCTGCGCGACGGCCAGATTGTGGCTGATAATCCGGTTACAGAAAGGTGCAGCGCCTTTGACGATCTCGCCAAATGGAAAAGGGATCACGTTCTTCTTTCAGAGGATAATTCATGAATATTTTTCAGCTTTTTCAGACATGTCTGCGCTCAATATTCAGAAACAGGATGCGCAGTCTTCTTACGTCGTTAGGTGTCATCATAGGGGTAGGCTCAGTTATTATCATGGTGGCTATCGGCGAAGGCTCGCAGCGGCTGATAGAAGACAGCCTTACAGCGATGGGCACAAACCTGCTTCAGATAACGCCGCGCAGGTCTGTAAGCCGTTCCGGCACAGCGATGATGACCCGCGTAAGCGCATTTACAAAAAATGACGTTAATAAACTTCGCAGTGAATCCACTTTTGCCGCGGCGATTTCCGCTGTTGTTCAGAGCAGCTCAAATGTAGTCGGAAGCCTCGGCAACGCTCAGGTGTCAGTTCAGGGAGTGGAACCTGATTTTTTTATCGCCCGAAACTGGAATATCGCGGAAGGCTATTTTTTTGACAATGAAGATCTTGAGCTTCGAAACAGGGTGGCCGTTATTGGAAATTCAACGGCGGAAAGTCTTTTCGGCAGCGCTGCAGCGGCGCTTGGGCAGCAGATTAGAATAGGAACAAATTATTTTATTATAATCGGCGTTCTTGAAAGCAAAGGAGCGGGTTTTGGCGGCAATCAGGATGATGTTGTAATTCTTCCGCTTGACACCGCAATGACGCGCATCAGCAACATGCGCAGCATTCAGCAAATTGTAATAAATGTGATAAGCAAGGATTATATGGACGCGGCTCTTAAGGAATCAGAGCTTATTCTGCGCGAATCGCGCGGTATTCAGCAGGGAGCGGAATCCGACTTCAGTATTATGAATCAGGCTGACATGATCGACATGGCGTCCGCGACAATCGGAACCCTGACGACATTGTTAGCTGCAATTGCGGGCGTATCGCTTCTTGTAGGCGGAATCGGCATTATGAATATTATGCTTGTCTCTGTAACAGAGCGCACACGGGAAATAGGAATCAGAATGGCGGTCGGCGGAAGAAAACGCGATATACTTATGCAGTTCCTTACGGAATCGGTAATATTAAGCGTTATGGGAGGGCTTCTTGGAATAGGCATTGCTTTTCTCGCGTGCCGCTTAATGGCGACAGTGGGAGTTCCGGCGGCGATTAATCCGTCTATAGTTTTAATATCAACTTTATTTGCGGCAGGCGTCGGCATTATTTTCGGATATTATCCCGCGCTTAAGGCCGCGAAATTGTATCCGATAGACGCTCTCAGGTATGAGTAGGAAAACCAGCAGCGCTTGCAATTTATAATTTAAGGATGGAAGAATAATGAGAAAAGCGGGTATTTTAGTTGTTTTTGTTTTAATTTTGAATTTAACGGCTCATGCGCAGACTATCATCAATATTGAGGCCGCAAGGATTTTAGGGCTTACGAATTCGCAGGAAATCGCGAACGCTGACGCGTCAATACGAAGCGCCGTTTTAAATGAAAGAAGTCAATTATACAGTATGCTGCCTCAGGTTTCCGCGGGATACAGCGCCGCAATGAATTTTTTAGAAACAGATCGGGATGGAAATCATCAGTTTATTAATCCGGTTGATAATTTAAATTCCAGAGTATATTTAAACATTTCTCAGAATTTCACATTGGGCGGAAACGAGTATATCACGAGATCCAAAAATAAAATCAGAACAGATATCGCGCGAATATCTTCGCTTTCAACATATTACAAAGTTCTTGAATCAATTGACAACGCGTATTATTCCGTATTAAGAGCCGCCGCCTCTTTTGATTCCGCCGAATCTTCTCTGCGGGCTGCTAGTATGGCCCTTGAAATAGCGGAAGTGCGTTTTAACAACGGGATAATCAATCAGATAGATTATTTAAGAGCGCAGGCGGATAAAGAGTCCAGGGAAAATACACGCAATCAAAATCAAAGGTCCCTTACGCTCAGTTTAATAACATTAAAAGATTTAATCGGGGTTCAGGGAGACATAGTGCTTGAGCCTGTAAATTTCAACGCGTATAACGATGTTCTTCGCCGTCTTGCCGGAATTTCAATAGAAGAAACAGATGCGTTATATGAAACTTTATGGAATATAATGATCGCCAATAATCCTTCGTTAAAAACAGCGGCGTTAAACAGCCAAATCGCTGAAATGGATTATTCAAGTTTTTTAAGATCCGAGTATATGCCTACATTAAGCCTGGATTTAAAAGTTGACAATATATTAAGTTACTCATCAGCGAATGGTTTCGGCCTTCCTCCTTCTCTCAGCGGAAGCATAACGTTTTCAGGAAGAATTCCGGTTGATTTCTGGAATCAATCAATAAAAACAGAAAACCAGGAGAGATCACGGGATAACACATTGAATAATTATTCTGATCAATTAAGAAGTTCCAAAAATACGCTGTTAAGCAATATATACGATGTTCTTTCTCAGGCAAGCTCGGTTCTTTCTTCGCGCCGTTCCCTTGAAATTTCCCAAAGCACTTATGAATATCAAATGGAACGTTACAGACTTTCGCAAAGTTCTGTTAAAGACATAGGCGACGCTTCAATTTCATTAATGGACAGCCAGAACAGCCTTAATAACGCTAATTATAGTTTTTTGCAAAGGCTTTCAACTTTACGCACTCTTTGCGCTATAGATGACGAGCAGCAGCTGATTAATATTCTGCTTGGGAAATAATAGAATTATCCCGCTATTTCTTTCAGCCTGTTGATAATATCAATATGCTGCGTGCATGTTTTTTCGCATTGTCCGCAGGCTGTGCATTTTCCAGCGCCGGATTTGTCAAGGCTCCAGTGCCATTTTAACCTGTCAGAAACAGGGTCTTTTGAATTTTTATCTAAAATCTTTTGATTGTACGCGTCCATGTACATTGGAATGGGAATTCCGGCGGGGCAGTTATCGCAATACGCGCACCCAGTGCAAATACCCTCAAAAGAAGCGGACGCTTTTGATTTGACTTCTGTAAGTTCATCCTGCGTTCTGGGTTTATATCCTTCCATTGCGTTTAACGCTTCTTTTAAATGTTCCATTGTATCAAACCCTACAAGCGTGCATGTAATTTCTTTATGATCCCAGAGAACACGCAGGGCCGCTTCTACCGTGCTTTCGCCTTCACGCCTGATAAATTTAAAAAGTTCGGGATGAGCGGGAATAATTCCGCCGCCCAGAGGGTTCATTACAACTGCGCCTAAGTTTTTTTCTTTTACAGCGTCAAACGCTTCCTGCCTTGTTTTAAAATTATACGCGGAATAACCGAATAAAACGCCTTCAAAAACTCCTTCCAGGAGCAGTTCTTTTATTTCATTTTTTATAAGATGGCTTGATATGCAAATATGTTTTATAAATCCCTCTTCTTTTAATTTTCTGAATGTGTTAAGAATTCCGTCTTTTTTTCTGTTTTCCCAGCTTTCAAGGTTTGTAATGCACCATATATGATAAAAGTCGATTGAATCAAGACCTAAGCGTTTTAGCTGGCCTTCGATTTCCTTTAGGATGCTGCTCTCTTTGCTTTCAAATGTTTTTGTGGCGCAGAAAAAGGGAAGCCCTCTTTTTTTCATTTCGGCGAAGCCTTTCCCGAAAACAGTTTCGCTTCTTGTTTCAAAATATCCCGGCGCGGTATCAAAATAATTAATCCCGCCTTCAGCGGCTGCTGTCATCAGGCGGACACATTCTTCATGATCGTCCACATTTTTAAATCTCATCCCGCCGAACCCAAGAAGAGAAACCTTTTTGCCGGTCTGACCATATTCTTTGTATATCATATCTGCCTCCTTAAGAAGCATAGCAAAAAAACATTATACAGAAAAGAGTTAATCAGTATGAGTCAGCTCATCCAGATTATATGGCGTCTCTTGATAAACATAATTCAGCCAATTATCGAAAAATAAATTAGCGTGGGCTCTCCAGCGGACAACGGGAGTTTTTGACGGATCATTTTCAGGGTAATAATTTTTAGGGACTTCGATTGTAAGCCCTTTAGCTAAATCGCGGCGGTATTCGCGGTCAAGGGTGAGCGAGTCATATTCAAGATGGCCGCTTACATAGATTTCCCTGCCTTCGCGCGCTGTAACAATAAAGACGCCCGCTTCTTCTGTTTCGGATTGAATCGTAAGGCGCTTTTCGGCGGCTATCGCGTTTCTGTCGCTTTCAGTGTGCCTTGACTGGGGAGCAAGAAATTCATCGTCGAATCCGCGGAACAGACAGTGGTACTGCTCGTTTACAGCGTGGGGAAAAACGCCGAAAAGTTTTTTCTCAAGCGGATGTTTTGTTATACCGTAGCGGCGGTAAAGCCCTGCCTGAGCTCCCCAGCAGATATGCAGGCAGGAAAAAACATTGTTCTGCGAATAATCAATCACCTTAACAAGCTCCTCCCAATAATCGACTTCTTCAAAGTCAAGAGTTTCCACGGGAGCGCCTGTAATAATTAGACCGTCAAAACGCATTTTCCGGTAGACAATTTCCTGCGCGCTTATATAAAATTTTTCAAGATGGCCGGGCGGCGCGTTTTTGGAAGTATGGCTGCTCATATTAAAAAAAGTGATATCGACCTGAAGCGGACTGTTGCCTAGAAGGCGCAGAAGCTGAATTTCTGTGTCAATTGTTGTGGGCATCAGATTAATTATTCCCACTTTTAAAGGTCTTATGTCCTGGGACTGCGCGCGATCCTCTGTTATAACAAAAACACGCTCGCGCGAAAGCGCGTTATAAGCGGGCAGTTCTTTTGGTATTTTAATCGGCATTTTATCCTCAACGCAATTAAAGCTTTTTCCGATGCTAACCGGGTTTTTAAAAAGCTCAATTATCTGTTTATCGTTTTTAGGGTTTATTCTTGCATGTTTTATTAAAAATTACCATTGATAAACAGGTGAAAAACAGTTATCTGCATTTTTCTTCTTGAAGTTTTTTTTTATTTACAATAAAATGCACTTGATAAGATCGGGGAGGATTTGCGTATTTGAAGACTATATTTGTTGTTGACGACAGCGATACCAATCTGTCAATGGCTGAAGCTGTATTGGAAGATCAGTACAGAGTAATGACTATGCCGTCTGCGTCAAAAATGTTCAATCTTCTTGAAAAAATAATCCCGGATTTAATATTACTTGACATTGAAATGCCGGATATTAACGGGTTTGAGGCGATTTCAAAACTAAAATCCGAAAGCAAATGGCATGATATACCGATTATGTTCCTTACAGGCAGAAATGATCCCGAAGTAGAAGCAAAAGGGCTGGAAAAGGGCGCGGTTGATTTTGTCACAAAACCTTTTTCTGCGCCAGTTTTATTAAACAGAATACAAACGCATCTTGATATCGATAATATAATACGTGTACGAACCGCGCAATTACACAGGCTTCAAAACAGCATTATATCGGTTCTTGCCGATATGGTAGAAAACCGCGATAAGGGAACCGGCGGGCATATTGAAAGGACTTCGGTTTACATCCGGGTTTTGATAAGCGAAATGATAAATCAGGGGCTTTATGTTAACGAACTTATGGAGTGGGATGTTGATAAAATGATTTCATCCGCAAGGATGCACGATCTTGGGAAAATATCAATTTCCGACTTAATCGTTAATAAACCCGGCAAGCTCACTGATGATGAGTTTGACATAATGAAACGTCATGCCGAGGAAGGAGAGCGCATAATCGATGAAATAATCTCCCGCACAGGCGAGGGTGAATTTTTAAGAAACGCGAAATTGTTCGCCGGCACTCATCATGAAAGATGGGACGGCAAAGGTTATCCGCGCGGATTAAAAGGAGAGCAGATTCCCCTGCAGGGGCGGATAATGGCGATTGTTGACGTTTACGACGCTCTTGTTTCCGAGCGGCCGTATAAGAGCGCGTTTACAGATAACGAAGCTTTTGATATTATCGCGCAGAGTTCAGGGACTCATTTTGATCCGAAAATAATCGAAGTTTTTAATAACGCAAGAGAGCGCATAAAAGCCGCAAAGGCGGAATTATGATGCGTTCAGCGCTTAAAAAACTGCTAGCCTTTGCCACCCACGCGCAGGTTTTATCCGTCCTTTTGGCTTTCGCTCTGATGGTTTTTCTAAGCTATAATTACATGAGCGGCATTGAACGAAAGCATTTATTAAGCAATGTAAACAGCGCTTTTTTAAACGCGCAGACGCAGATTACCGCGGATCTTCTTGAGCCTGAGACTACGTTAGGTGTAATCGCCGAGAATGTCAGAGGCATGATTATGCGCGGCTTTAGCGCGGATGATGTGTATGAATATCTTTTTGATACGGCTAATTATCTGACAACAGACAAGCGGCTTATGTATACAACGACAGTTTACGGTTATTTTGACGCGTTCGGCGGATCATTTTTAAATTGTATGGACTGGCATCCGTCAGAAGACTTTATTGCGAAGGAGCGGCCGTGGTATATCGCGGCGGCTGAAGCGGGCGGAAAAGTAGCTGTTACAGAACCATATGATAATATGATGATGGGCATTACAACCCTGACATTCGCCCGCCGCATTTTTGACGATGACAATAATCCGCTCGGAGTTATCTGCCTTGACGTGCTTTTGGACAGGATAATGGAATACGCGATAAATACATCTGTTACCGAAAGCAGTTACGGAATACTGTTTGATAAAAATCTAAACGTGCTTGCTCACCCGATTCCGGGATATATCGGCTTGAATATTGATCTTATGAATGACGGTAAAGCGATAAGAGAAACTTTATTCCAAACGGGAAGCATTTCCGAACGGAAAGTTCTGGATTACAACCGCAATGAGTCCGTTGGTTTTTTCAGGCAGCTTGATAACGGATGGTATCTTGGCATTATAGCTTACGCTGACAAGTATTATCAGAGCGTAAGGGATATCGGCACAATTCTTGTTTTGTTAGGCGCAATGCTGGCGTTTATTCTTATTTCCATTTTACTGAGCATTGTATCGGGAAAAAGAAAAGCGGAGGAACGCACCCGCATAATGCTGGATTCTGTGCCTGTCTCCACCAGCTTCTGGGATAGCGATTATCAGATTATCGACTGCAATCAGGAAGCTGTAAATCTTTTCAAGCTGTCAGACAAGAAAGAATATCTTGACAGATTTTTTGAGCTTTCTCCTGAAAATCAGCAGGACGGGACTCCGTCGTCATTATGCGCCGTTAGCGCGTTAAAAAAAGCTTTTGATGACGGCTATAACCGCTTTGAATGGATACATCAAACCTTAGACGGAGAGCAAATACCGAGCGAAGTTACCCTTGTACGCGTAAAATACAGGGATGAAAATATTGTCTGCGGATATACCCGTGATCTGCGTGAAATAAACGCCGCGATCGGAAAGTTACGTGAAGCGGACGAGCGCAATATGCTGATGCTCGACGGCGCGCCGTTAGGCGTTTATATGTGGGACGAGAATCATCAGCTTGTCGATTTCAATTATGAAGCGGCGCGCGTTATCGGTATTTATAACAAGGACGAATACCGCCTGATGTTTTATGATACCTTTCCTGAGTATCAAAGCGACGGCAGAAAATCATCGGATGTAATCGCCGATTTTATCAACACAGCGTTCAGAAAAGGTTCCGCTCATATCACATTGAACCAGAATTCAATTGAAGGAGAGAAAATACCGTTTGACGCGTTAGGCATCCGGCTTGTGTTACGTGACGATCCGGTAGTGGTAATGTACACTCATGATTTGCGGGAGCTTAACAAAGCGTACGCGAAAATGCGGGAAGCCGATGAATGCACTCATGTAATGTTTGACGCTACTCCTTTATGCTGCATTATGATTGATAAAAAAATCAATGTTATTGACTGTAATCAGGAAATAGCGAGGCTTTTCGGTTTAAGCGATAAAAAGGAATTCATCGATCATGTGTATAATTTCTTCCCGGAATATCAGCCTTCCGGGCAATTATCCAAAGATTATGTTTACAGAAATATTTATGAGGCGTTTGAGGAAGGCTACTGCAAGTTTGATGTTGTGCATCAAAAACTTGACGGCGAACAGCTGCCCACAGAAGTTACTTTAGTGCGGGTTAAGTACAAGGGTGAATACGCTGTCGCGGGCTATATAAGGGATTTAAGAGAACTTAAATCAATGATCGCGGAAATGCGAAGGGCGGAAATAGCGGAGGAGAGCAGCAAGGCAAAAAGCGATTTTCTCGCCAAGATGAGCCACGAAATACGCACTCCGATGAACGCGATTCTCGGCATAACTGAAATCCAGCTTCAGGATAATAATCTTGCGCTTGGCACAAGGGAAGCGCTTGAAAGAATCTACAATTCAGGCGATCTACTGCTCGGTATAATAAACGACATACTCGATTTGTCTAAAATCGAAGCAGGCAAACTGGAGCTTGTGCCGGCTGTTTACGATATAGCGAGCCTGATTCATGACACAGTCAAATTGAATATTATGCGCTATGAAAGCAAACCAATCGACTTTAAATTAAACGTAAACGAAAATGTGCCTTTAATTTTAATCGGAGACGAACTTCGGATAAAACAGATATTGAATAACCTGCTTTCCAACGCGTTTAAATATACGCAGGACGGGCAGATTGAACTGATGCTTTCCGCGGAAGATTTAATTAATAAAACCGGAGTGAACCTTATCATCCGCGTAAGCGATACCGGTCAGGGAATGACCGGTGAACAGGTAAAAAAACTCGGAGACAAATTCAGCCGGTTTAACCTGGAAGCCAACAGGAATACGGAAGGCACAGGCCTTGGAATGAATATCACGCGGAATCTGATACAACTTATGAACGGCGATATTTTCATTGAAAGCACGCCGGGCATGGGCTCAGTGTTCACTGTGCGTCTGCCTCAGGAATGCGCGGATTCAACGCCAATCGGCGCAGATCTGGCAGAGAATCTTATGAAGCTCAATCTTAAAAACACCGCAAAAATGAGGAACGCGCAGATAATTCAGGAGTTTATGCCGTACGGCCGTATTTTGATTGTAGACGATGTTGAGACAAACCTGTATGTCGCGCGCGGCCTTATGGCGCCTTACGGATTATCGCTTGATACCGCGGCAAGCGGTTTTGAAGCGATTGATAAAGTCAGATCCGGCAGCAAATACGATATTATTTTTATGGATCACATGATGCCAAAAATGGACGGAATTGAAGCGGCTAAGTTAATACGCAGCTTAGGGTATAGCCAGCCTATTGTGGCGTTAACCGCGAACGCCCTTGCGGGACAGGCTGAAATGTTCCTAAAAAACGGTTTTGATGATTTCATTTCAAAACCGATTGATATACGCCAGCTAAATTCAGTATTGAATAAATTGATTCGCGACAAGCAAACTTCAGAAACGATTAAAGAAGCGCGCAAGCAAAAACATAGTCTGTACGCCGCAGGGCGCCACGGCATTGCGGTTGATTCTCAGTTAGCTGAAATATTTATACGCGACGCGCAAAAAACCATTAATGTTCTGGACGCGATAAACGTAAATAAATGCCGCAGAAGCGATGATATTTCCGCCTTTATTATTAATGTTCACGCGATGAAGAGCGCGCTTGCGAATATCGGCGAAAATGATCTTTCTAATAAGGCAATGGAGATGGAACAGGCAGGCCGTGATCATAATTTAGATTTGATTCTTTCAGGTCTTCCGGGTTTTATTGAGTCTTTGCAGAAGGTTGTTAATAAACTCAAACCAATTACAGAAGACGCGGCGGATAATGAACCGCAAACGCCTGATGAATCCGATCGCGTTTTTTTAAATGAAAAATTATCCGCTTTTCAGGAAGCGTGTTCGTCAATGGATAAAAAAGCGGCGAAAGAAGCGCTTTCGTCGCTTAAGCAAAAAACATGGCCCCGCGGTATAAAAGACAAGCTCAGTGTAATATCTGAGCATTTATTACACAGCGAATTTGAAGAAGCTTCCGCCGCAGCCGGTGAAATTCTAAAAGAAAATAATTAAGATTTATTTTATCAATTCATAGTCCCGCAAAGATTCGTCAATTAAAGGTTCAAGTTCAAGTTTTTCGTAAATAATATTCGCTTCTTCCGCTCTGCCGTGTAACACAGGATGCGCAGGATTAAAGAGCGTACAGCAGTCCTGATACGGCTGGATTGATGTATTAAAAGTTCCGATTTGTTTCGCTTTTTTTATTATTTCTTCTTTACAGAATCCAATTAACGGGCGGAGAACGGGAAGGGAAATCCTGCTTTGAGTGCAAGTAAGGTTTTCTATAGTCTGGCTCGCTACCTGAGAGAGGCTTTCTCCTGTTATCAAACATTTGCATTTAATTTTTTTCGCCGCCTTTTCCGCAGTTTCCATCATGGCCATGCGGAGAAGTACAGTTGTCCATGGGAAAGGGGCGCATTCTTTAATTTTCATTTGCACTTTTGTAAAGTTCAAAACATAAAGGCGAATCCCCATACAATAAGCGCCTGTGATCTTCGCGAGATTTATTACTTTTTGTTTCGCTTCAAGGGATGTATAAGGATACGCGTGGAAATGTATTGCGTCGATATTCATTCCCCGCGCTGCCATAAAAAATCCAGCGACAGGCGAATCTATCCCGCCCGATAAAAGCAACATTCCCCTTCCGGCGGTTCCGACAGGAAGTCCTCCGCAGCCTTTTTTGCCGCCTGAATATATAAGCGCCTTTTCTCGGATTTCTATTTTTATAATATCCTGCGGATTGTGAATATCAACTTTAAGAGAGTTTACCGCGTTTAGAACAGCTTCTCCCGCTTTACAGCATAATTCATATGATGACAGCGGAAAACTTTTATCTGTTCTTCTTGCGTCTATTTTAAAAGTCCTGCTTCCGTTTATATGAATTTTTTTTCCTTCTTTAACGCAGGCGTCAAGAATCGCTTCCTCGTTTTTTTCACAGGTTTCTGTTTTTGCCCACCCTGAAATGCCGATTAAATGAGAAAGGATATTTTCTATTTTCTCAGAATGTTCGCACGGCGCGTAAATATAATAGCGGCCGGATGTAAATTTAATTTTGATATTGCTGTCTACAGATGATAAAAGTATGTGTATATTATTTTTTAGCGTTCCTTCAAAACTTTTTCTGTTCTCGCCTTTCAGGATAAGTTCAGCAGGTTTTAAAAGCCATGTATTAATCATAATTATAAAAAACTTAATATTTGTAAAATACCGTCAAGCAGAAGATCGATTTCTTCATCAGTGGTGGACTGTCCCTGTGAAATACGGATACCTTCGATTCTTAATTTTTCATCAATACCCATCGCTTCAAGAACAGGACGTTCAGGCGATGAAGAGGAACATGCGGATCCTGTAGAAACAGCGAAGCCAAGATCGTCAAGCGCGCGGGCCATCACTTCCCCCGGAATGTCATTAAAAGCGGCTTGCAGAATATAGGGAGAAAATCTGTCATCATCGGCAGTTCTCTCTTTAGGGATTAATGTGCATCTTTTCACTGCCAAAAGGGACGCAATCAGTTTCTTCCATCTTGCTTTCGCGCGTATATATTCTTCTTCAACTCCGCCAAACATTCGATTTGGCTCTCCACTCCCTGATCCACGTTCCCCGCTATCCGATCCCAAAACCGCAAGCTCAAGACAATCCGCGAGAGCCGCCGCGCCGCGTGTGTTTTCTGTGCCACCTCTTATTCCTCTTTCCTGGCCGCCTCCTGCGTAAAAAACATCAATTGGCTTTCTAAGATATAAAAGACCTATTCCGCGCGGCCCTGAAATTTTATGCGCGCTTACGCTAGCAGAATCAATATCCCACTTTGCTATATCAATGGGAATTTTACCTGCCGCCTGCACAAGATCGCAGTGTATATGGACAGGCGCTTTACAGTTGCGCATAACACCGGATAGAGACGCTGTGTCAGTGATCGCGCCTGTTTCATTATTTACTGACATGACTGCTGCAAAACGTGCGACGTCATATTGCGACAGCGCTTTATTAAGCGTTTCGTTTGTTACTCTTCCTGTTGAATCAATTTTTATTATGCCTGTGGGCTTTCCCGTTTTAGCAAGAGTTTCCATTCCCTCCCGAATGGAAGAATGTTCTCCCATGGAAGAAATTACATATCCCCTGCCGGGTCTTATCAGATTGGAAAAAAGAGCGATGCTGTTTGACTCTGTGCCTCCTGATGTAAAATACAGGGTTTCAGGCGGCACATTCAGAACAGAAGCGGCGCGTTCCCTTGCGTTTTCAAGAACAAGTTTTGCCGCGCGGCCTTCTGCGTGCTGAGAAGACGGATTTCCGTCAGCCGCGGCGGAATTTTCCCTTATTGCGGGATAAGGAGCGGATGCCGCCCAGTCAAAATATATCCGTTTTTCTTTTGAATTGTTTTTTATCATTTTTACAGGTTACTACTATAAAAATATACAAAAAACAGGTAATATTCAATGGGAGTAGTATATGCTGGTATTAAAATTTGGCGGTTCATCTGTCGGAAGCCATAAAGGCGTTGAAAAAATAATCGGTATTTTAAAAGAAAAGGATTATCAGGAGGTATCCGCGGTAATTGTTTCAGCGTTAGGCGGAACGACCGACGCGCTTATCGGAATGGCTGATAAATCTATCCGCTGTCAGGATTACAAAGATGATGTAAAAACTCTTTGTAACAGGCACAAGGATTGCGCTTCTCATTTTTTAAAAGGCGCGGATTGTAAAAAAGCGGCTTCAGAAATTGAAAAAACAATTACTCTTCTTTTGCAGACACTGGACGGTATTTCCCTGTTGGGGGAATTATCACTTCGCAGCCTTGATCTTATCATGAGTTTCGGAGAAAGACTTTCAGCTCCTCTTATAGCTTCCATTCTTTGCGCTAATAATATAAAAGCGGAATATCTTGATGCGCGCAATCTTGTAAAAACGGATTGTAAATTCGGCAAAGCGGAAGTTATTAAAAAAGAAACAGAAGAAAATATCAAAAATCATTTTAAAAATGTCAAAAACAGCATACAGGTTGTTACAGGGTTTATCGGCAGTACAGCTGACGGCCATACAACCACAGTAGGACGCGACGGCTCGGATTTAAGCGCCGCGGTTTTCGCGGCGGCTCTTGGAGCAAAAAGACTTGAAATATGGAGCGATGTTGACGGCATACTCACAGCGGATCCCTCCCATGTAAAGAACGCCTTCCGCATAGAAGAAATTTCGTATAACGAAGCGATGGAAATATCCCACTTTGGAGCGAGAGTGCTGTTTCCGCCTTCCATAAAACCAGCGCTTGAAAAAGGAATTCCCATTTTTATTAAAAATACTTATAACCCGCAGGGAGGCGGAACAAAAATAGCAGCTAACGCATCTGCCGGAAAATATCAGATAAGGGGAATCAGTTCGATAAGTTCTGTTATCCTTGTAAGGGTTCAGGGAACGGGAATGGTAGGAGTAGCGGGTTTTTCCGCGCGTTTATTCGGCGCTCTTGCGCGTAAAGGCATCAGTGTTATGCTGATAACGCAGAGCTCCAGCGAATATTCAATCTGTTTCGCGATTCTTCCCGATGACGCGCAGGAAGCGGACGCTGCGCTAAAAGAAGAATTCTTAAATGAAATAAAGACAGGCTCCATTGAAAAGCCGATTTTTGAAAAAGACCTTTCAATAATCGCGGTTGTAGGCTCCGCTATGAAAAGCACTTCCGGGATTTCGGGAAAAGTTTTTCACGCGCTGGGACGCAACGGCATCAATGTAGTTGCAATCGCTCAAGGGTCTTCAGAGACAAATATTTCCGCGGTAATACCAGCGCCTGATGAAAGCAAAGCATTGAACGCCGTTCATAACGCGTTCTTCCACGCGCAGCTGCGATCCGTCAATCTTTTCCTTATCGGCACAGGGAATATCGGCGCAACCCTGCTGGATCAAATCGCCGACACCAGCGAAAAACTTGCGGATAACATGATTAAAATTAACCTAATAGGAGCGGCAAATTACGATAAAATGCTCTTTTCACTTTCAGGGCTTGATCCAAAGAAAACAAAGAAAATTCTTATTACCGAAGGAAAGGCTGATGGTACAGAACAGATAGAGCCGAATCAAAAAGGCGCGGCCGCATTTATCGAGAAAATGGCTTCCTTCAATCTTCCCAATTCATGTTTTTGCGACTGCACCGCAAGCGAAGACATCGCTCAGCTTTACGAAAAAATTCTCCATTATTCAATACCGATTGTCACGCCGAATAAAAAAGCGAACTCCGGCTCTCTTGATTATTACAAACGCCTTACTCAATATTCAAGGGAAAGGGGAATCCCGTATTTATACGAGTGTACGGTAGGAGCGGGGCTTCCTGTAATTTCCACTCTGCGCGATTTATTTCTTTCAGGCGACAAGGTAACAAGGATTGACGCGGTGCTGTCCGGGACGTTAAGCTACATTTTTAACAATTTTGACGGTTCAATTCCGTTCTCTGCTTTAGTGCGCAAGGCAATGGAAAAAGGTTTTACAGAGCCTGACCCGCGCGACGATCTTAACGCGATGGACGCCGCGCGCAAAGTTTTGATCCTGGCAAGGGAATGCGGCCTTAATATTGAATTTAAAAATGTGACAATCGAACCTATACTTCCTCAGAGTTGTTTTAAAGCAAAAGATACCGAAACATTTTTTAATGAGCTTGAAAAATCGGACGGCGATTATGAAAAACGAAGGGAGAAAGCCGCAGGCGAAGGCAGGCAGCTTCGTTACATCGCGGTAATAGAGGAAGGAAAAGCAAAACTTTCACTTCGCGAAGAAGGGGAGGGAAGCCCTTTCCGTACGTTAGTTGACAGCGACAACATTGTTGTTATCACTACAAACCGTTACTCGAAACTCCCGATGGTTATTAAAGGCCCGGGCGCCGGCGCGCAGGTTACCGCCGGAGGAGTATTCGCCGACATCGTCCGTATCGCGAAAACGATTGTCTAGGAGCCGGTAATGCCAATAGCACAAACAATTAAAAACGCGCTTGCCTCTTCTTCTATGATCCGGCGTATGTTTGAAGAAGGCCTTCAGCTGAAGAAAATTCACGGCGATGAAAATGTATTTGACTTTTCTCTTGGAAACCCCGATATTGATCCGCCGCAGGCTTTTCATGATCTTTTTGTAAAACTCGCGAACGAAGACGAAAAAGGTTCCCACTGCTATATGCCGAACGCCGGGTATCCTCATGTAAGGGAAGCGCTGGCAAAGAAAGTAAGCAGAGAGCAGAATGTAAAAACGGACGGCTCCCGCGTTGTAATGGCCTGCGGCGCCGCCGGAGGGCTGAACACAGTAATAAAAACAATCTGCAACCCAGGCGATGAAATGATTGTAAGCCGTCCTTACTTTATGGAATACCGCGCGTATACAGCAAATCACGGAGCTAAATTAATTGAAGTTGACGCGCTGGATGATTTCGATCTTGATATAGACGCGATTAGCGCTGCTTTAAACGAAAAAACCGCCGCAATAATTATCAACTCGCCAAATAATCCTACAGGAAAAATCTATTCCAAGGAAAAACTTGCCTGTCTTTCATCAGCGCTTACACAGCATGGAAAAAAAACAGGCCGTTTTCCGTATCTTATATCCGATGAACCATACCGTGAAATCACTTACGGATACGATGTGCCGCCTGTACTAAGCTGTTATTTGCACTCTATTGTTGTTTATTCATATTCAAAAAGTCTCTCTCTTCCCGGGGAGCGTATCGGTTATATCGCGGTAAACCCGGAAATTCCTGCCGCGGATGATCTGGTTAACGGTTTAATCTATTCGACAAGGATACTGGGGTATGTTAACGCTCCGGCTCTTATGCAGAGAATAGTCGGCTCGCTCACTGAAGAAAAAACCGATGTTTCAATTTACGCGCGCAGGCGCGGCGCTTTTATAGAAGCTTTGAACGGCGCCGGAATCGAATACGCCGATCCGCAGGGAGCGTTTTATCTTTTCTGTAAAGTGCCTGAAGGAAAGGGATCGGGGATCAGGGATGATAAGGAGTTTATTGAGTATTTAAAAAAATACTTAATTCTGGGAGTTCCGGGATCAGGATTCGGAAAGCCGATGTGGGTGCGTTTCGCTTATTGCGTTGATGAGAAAATTATTAAAAATTCAGCTTCTGTATTTATTGCGGCAGTGAATAACTGGTGATGCTCTTTAATCAAGTTTGGGATTCTCTGTTTCAATTTTATCCGCGTCTTTAAAAGGCGCAAGAGCGGCAATCATCCGCACAACCGAAGACGACCTGTTTATAACATAATGAGTTTCTTTTGGTTCTATATGAATAAGCTGTCCCGGATTTAAGTCATACGGCGTTCCGTCAACGGCAATTGTTATTGTACCTTCCAGGATGAAAAAATTTTCTTCCATTACTTCATGATAATGCGCGCGAAAGTCCTGACCCGGCATAAACTGTACAAGCGCGAAATTCATGCGCGGTCCCTGCATTAAATATTTCGGGCCCCAGTCGCCGAAACGATACGCTTTGTCTTCTTCGTTAATTATAAACATGGTTTCCTCCACCGGCTGGAATTCATTAATTTATTATTATAAATTATTTATATGACTTTATAAAGGACTTCCTCCATGATTAAAAAATACCTGTTTTATCTTATCCGCTGGCAGTTAAGTACGCCGATTCTGGCGGTTGTTTTGATTTTACTCGCGGATATTCCGACTATCTGGGCTACAATCATCGCCAATCTGATAGGAGGGCTTATCTTTTTTTGGGTTGACAGATTTATTTTCCGCTCGCTTTCAAAAGAACCATTATGGGAAATTCGCGATGATATTGTGTGTTTTGACTGCGGAAAGAAAGGAAGAGGCTACCGTATAGCGGAGTGGCTTGGATACAACCGAAGGCAGGATATCAATCCGCAGTTCAGGTGCGAGGAATGTAAGGACATAAAAGCAAAGGAAGTAAAAAATAAAATAGGAAAGCAGCGTAATAATTGATAACTTTTAAAAGCCATTTTATCCGATAATTTCCGACAGTTCTTTTTTCCAATCGTCGGACTTTAATATGATCTTTTTAACGCCGAGAGCTTCAAGGCGTTTATGTTTTACAGCTTCATCGCTGGATGTTACTACAATTATTGGAACCTTCTGAGGCAATGTCATCAATCGTTTGAGAAACTCTTGTCCGCTCATATCCGCAAGTGAAAGGCCTGTAATAATGAATGTCGCTTTACCCTCAGAAACCGCATTTATAGCATCCTCGCCTTTTTCAAAGCTTTCACTTTCCAGCCCCTTTTCCGACAGATATGACTTCATCAGTTTACGGAAAAATTCGCTGTTATCTACATGGATTACATGCTTCATTTGTATCCTCTTTTGTAATTTTACTATTAAATACTGGTTTTGTATATTTAAAAATTTTTAAGATAATTTGGATTTCCGGCTATAACAGTTGGTACCCGCGATTTTTTCCTTATATTAGGCGTTAAAGGACCGTATAGCTGTAAAGAAACTCAAATATTTTTCTTGCTTTATGAATATGCGCATGGTAAAATGCTTTTAATATTTTTTAGGAGGATTTTTATGAAATTAACTGCACCAAAAAACTGGGTTTTCTTTGTTAGTGTTATTCTGATCATTGTCGGACTGGTTATTCAGCTTACCGGTATAATTCCATTTGCTGTGATAGGCGGATTGGGTTTCTGGTTTGTTTTCGCAGGCGGCGCATTGCTTTCGCTTGGAGTTTTACTTAAAGGTTTCTAATTAATGCCCTTAGCTGAGTTTTAAAGAAGCTTCATGTGTATTTTGTAGAATAAAAAACTGTCCGGTTTTCGGGCAGTTTTTTTTGAGACTAACAAGGTTTTAAAACTTAAATACCAGGAGCCCGCCACATAAAATTTGTAACGCCTTCATCGCTTAATTTTAACATTTGCCTGTAAACTTCTTGCCAGTCTTTGAAAGCCTTGTCATAGACTTCGCGGTTTTTCGCGTCTGGGTAAAAAGTTTTTTCTATTTTTACCAGTTTTTCCGCAGTTTCGCTGATACCGGAAAAAAGCCCAATTCCTTTTCCCGCCATTATCGCGGCTCCCAGGGCTGTGGCTTCTTTTACTACAGGAACTTCAACAGGGATGCCCAGTACGTCGCAGAGAATCTGCGGCCATAATTTGCTTTTTGCGGCGCCTCCGGCAAACACGATTTTAGCGGGCCTCTTTCCCGCGGCTTCTTCTACAAGCCGCAGGTGGCCGAGAGTCACAAGGCATGAGTTTTCCATTACCGCCCGGTAAAAAGCGGCCTTGTTAAATTTTTGCGGATCCAGAGAAAAGTTTATGAAAGCGGGAGACGCGTGTTTCCAGTTTATATAGTTCATTACATCCGAGAATGTACAGATCATTCCATTGCTGCCTGCGGGGACAGACAATGCCATATCATCCAGGATAGTATAAGGATCGATATTTCTTTCGGCGGCAATGCGTTTTTCTTCGGCGCAGAAAGCGTCCCTGAACCAGCGCATAACAAGCCCCGGATTAAAGGCAAGCGCTTCATATTGCCACAGCCCTGGCGCTGCATGGCAGTTAACGCGAACATCACACTTAGGAGAACACGCCGGGGAATCTGAATTAAATTCGTACTGCCAGAAACTGCCTCCGAAAACTACCGCCTCTCCTTCTTTGGCAACGCCAACGCCGATTGTTCCAAGCTGGCAGTCTCCGCCTCCTGTTACAAGAGGAGTGCCTTCGCAAAGTCCCGATTCCTGCGCGCCTTTTTTAGAAACCTCTCCCGAGATGGAGCCGCATTCTTTTACCTCAGGAAAAATATCGTCTCTAAGAGCGCACCTTCGCGCAATGTCAATGTCCCAGTTCCGAGATTTTAAATCGATAAGCCCTGTTGTCGATCCGTTGCTTGGTTCCACCGCGAGCACTCCTGAAAGACGGAAAATCAGCCAGTCATTTATCATTGTCATGTTCGCTGTTTTTTCATAAACATCGGGTAATTTATTTTTTACCCACAACAGCCGCGGAAGAGCGCCAAGCGCGAATGTCTGCCCTGTTTTTAAATAGAGTTCTTTTTCAATAAGAGATATTTCACCTGAGGCGGGTTTGTAATTTGGATCAAGCTTTTTTAGCTGAGTTACTTCGTCTTTTGCGCGCGCGTCTACATTGGCGCATGCCCAAAGTTCATTGCCTGCTTTACCGTAAAGAACAATGCCTTCTCTCATACATGTGGTTGATACTGCCGCGATTTGCCTTGCGCTGATCTTTGTCTGTGAAAGAACTTCCTTTATACATAAGCAGACAAGACGCCAGTTTGTATTACAGTCAAAATCCATACTCCCCGGATATCTTGGATCTTCTGAGTGCTTCCATTCTTTCTGGACGCAGCCGATCTGATTTCCTTCTTTATTAAAAATTACCGCGCGTATACTGCCTGTCCCTGCGTCAATCGCCATCAAATAATTTGACATAATGTAATTCCTTTATATTTTATTAATTTGATTTACACTACAGATGCAATTTTTCTATTGTTCATTATATATTTTCATTGTAAAATTATCAAATAATAATAAATCAGGGGATATATATGGCTGATAAAGAAGATTCCAAAAAAGACGCGGCTAAAATCGAAAAAAATTATTACATTGATGTTCCGTTTAAAACCAACGGGAACTTTCATGTAAAGGGAGCCGCGAATCTTGACTGGGGAATGAAAAAACATCTGACTAATATTTTCAATCCCAAAAGCGGGAACACTGTAATGTTCGCCTTCGATCACGGATACTTTATGGGTTCTGTTTCCGGTCTTGAGCGGCTTGATATTCTCATCCCTCAATTAATAGATCATGTTGATGTGCTGATGGCGACAAGGGGCGCTCTTCGTACATGCGTAAAGCCAAATTTCAGGAAAGGAGTCGCGCTTAGAGTTTCCGCGGGTTCGTCAATGATTAACGATGACTTAAGCAATGAACTTATTTCTGTTGACGCGGAAGACGCTATCCGCATGAACGCAGACTGCATGGCTGTTCAGGTTTTTATCGGAGCTTCCGGACAGCTTTCCAGCATAAACAATTTATCAAGGGTTATAAACGCCGGCGTCCGGTTCAGTATCCCGACGTTAGGTGTAATCGCTGTCGGAAAAAACATGGAAAGAACAAGCCAGTATTTTAAACTCGCGACCCGCATTGTAGCAGAGCTTGGCGCGAATATTATCAAAACATATTACTGCGATCAGTTTGAGGAGGTTGTAGCCGCGTGTCCTGTTCCGATTGTAGTCGCCGGAGGAAAAAAACTCGCTGAAAAAGAAGCGCTTGTAATGGCGTACAATTCAATGCAGGGCGGCGCCCGCGGCCTTGATATGGGGAGAAATATTTTCCAAAGTAAAAATCCTGTTATAATGGCGGACTGCATCGGAAAAATTGTTCATAATAAATATACAGATAAAGAAGCGTGGGAATATTACTGCGAAAAAACAAAAAAATGAAAAAGGATATATAAAAAAATGAAAGATTACAGTCACAGAAAAGCGGTATGCAGGATTCGCATTTTAAATGAAAACGGAACCGCGGCGGAAAACAAGGAAGTAAAATTAAGCCAGAAGAGCCATCAGTTTTTATTCGGCGCAGGCGGCTTTGACGCTGTTGAATTCGCGGGAGGAATGCTGGACTGCGGATCAATAACTAATCAAAGAAAAGATTTTCTTATTGAGAAACTTGAAAAACTTTTTTCATTGAACAATTTCGCAACCCTTCCTTTTTACCTTGGACGTTATGAACCGGAAGAAGGAAAACCAGATGAAGCGCGGGTTAAAGCCGGAGCGCGCTGGTTTAATGATCGCAGTATCGTTACAAAAGGTCATCCTCTTTGCTGGCACACAGTATGCGCTCCGTGGCTTATGAATTATTCCAACGCGGAAATATTAAAAAAAGTTATCGCAAGGATTGAACGCGATGTTCACGCTTATTCAGGACTTATAAATATCTGGGATGTTATTAACGAAGTTGTCATCATGCCCGTCTTTGACAAATACGACAACGCGATCACGCGGATTTGCAAAGAATACGGACAGGTGCGGATTGTAAGGGAAGTGTTTGAAGCTGCCAAACGCGCGAACCCGAATGCGGTTCTTTTATTGAATGATTTTGATATGTCAAAAGATTATGAAATACTGATTGATAAATGTTTAAGCGCGGGCATTCCGATTGATGTAATCGGTCTTCAGTCGCACCAGCATCAGGGTTACTGGGGAGCGGAAAAAGTAAACGATGTTCTTGAACGTTTTTCCCGTTTTAAATTGCCGCTTCATTTTACAGAAAACACTCTTATTTCAGGCGAAATAATGCCGCCCCATATCGTAGACCTTAATGACTGGCAGGTTGATGAATGGCCGTCAACTCCTGAAGGAGAAGAACGCCAGGCGCGCGAAATAACAGAAATGTATGAACTCGTTTTCGCTCATCCTCAGGTCGAAGCTATAACAACATGGTCAGGATCTGACAACGCCTGGCTTCACGCGCCTGCGGGTCTTCTTCGCGTTGACAACAGCGAAAAGCCGTCATACAAGGCGTTAAACGAAAAGATAAATAATGAATGGCGCACTGATGTTACAGAGCATACAGATAAGAACGGATATGTAAACATCGAAGGCTTTAAAGGCGGGTATGAAGCCGCGTGTAACGGGAAATCAGCAGCCTTTACGCTGGATGGAAAGAACGAATCAATTGATTTGATAATTAAGTGAATTATTAGGAATGAGGAAATATAAAAAATTCCTCACTCCTAATTCAAACGCTTTTAGGCGTGTCGGGGTGATTCGGGCCGAACCCTTTTATTAAGACAAGCGGCTCCGCGGGGCTTGCGTTTGTTATTATTATTCCTTTTTTAGCCGCATCTTCTGACACAAAGAACTCATCCGCGCTCTGCTGTCCGAAACGCAGCATCCCCGGCGCTTCACAAACATACGCGCCGAATTTTCCGTGTCCCTGAATAAAGATAACGCTGTAGGAGGCAGGCTCTTTTATAGTTACGCTCTTTCCTGGGTTAACGGAAAGTTCTTTCGCGCTGAAGTATCCGTCGTTGGCGTAGGAAATCCATTTCTCCTCGCAGTCCGCGTTTTTCGTAATAGAAATGGGAGGGCGGCCGAAACGTTTCTTATAATGCGGGTCTGTGTTCTTCTCCCAGTCAAGCAGACTGAAAATGTAATCAATATCGTCTTTTTTATCCTCGGGACATTCGCCGTTTAAAAAACCGCGCGGATATGTAACGCCTGACACTACGTTTTCATGGACTGAGTTTACATCTCCGTTCCAGTTAAGCTCGTATGTCATCACAGAGCCAGGAGCGTGAATAACTCCGGCGGGAGAGTACCAGCCTGAGCCAAGCTCGATGCGCCACGCGCGCGAGAGTTCCGTTATACGAGTGTCGCCCTTGTTGTAATCACGAAGGCGCTGTTTTACTTCTTCCTTGGTCGTGTCAGGATCGTAGCCAAAGTACGTCGCGTTCATCTCGCCTGTGTGGCTTGCGAACTGGCGCGGAAAATAATAACATTCAGGCTTACCGAGTTTGCCCACTCTCGCCGCCGCTTCCATATCAAGATGAAGGTGGTGGAAAAGCGGCGTTTTTAAATCATAGAACTTTGAGAATACGGGAAATCCTCCGTATTTATCCATCAGTTCTTTTCCGATAATGTCAGCTCCCAGAATTTCGATTGCTTCCTTAAGACTGAATTTCTCTTCACTGCCGTAATCTACCGCGACAAAACTCAAGCCTTCTGCAGGTCCCGCTAAAGGACCGTTTTGAGCGATATTGGTGGAAGCCATCCAGCGCTCTTTTATTGATCCGCGCTCAAGTCCGTACGCGAAGTAATCATCTGGATGCAACCGCAGCCGTCTTCCTTCAACGCCGAAGGGGCGCGGGATAAAGTTTGGGTTCAGGCGGAAAACGCCCTCTCCTTTTTTAAGCGTTTTTTCGATCAGGTTCTTGTCTGGCATATTTTCCTCCAGAAATTGTATTTTAATATCTGATTATTTAACTATGTTCTTTTTTATCCTGTCAAGTAATTGTTTTTTTAGTATGATTTAACTTTGTAAGAGTATGGACTTTATTATTAATTACGTTTACAAACCCCATTATGCTAGATTTCCTGTTTCATCATTACTTTGAACATTGATACGCCTTGTTAAATCCTCCTCGCCTTTCGCGCTATGCTTTTTTAAAAAACTTTCTGTGAATTTATTATGAATTATACATCCTCAAACCTTATCCCTTCACCTGATGGAATAAAGTCCCGTGCGGTTCTTCCTTCGACGGCGTTTTCCCAGTATGGCTCAAGGCCGGGACGCAAAATTTTTTCAGTTCTCAGAACTGAGTAATCTCCTTTTTTTATTATTTCACCTTTTTGAATATCTCTAAGCGCGTGAATCGAGCGGTTTGTTCTGCGGTAATTGGCTTTTTCAGAAGGCGCAAGTTCTTTGACACCGTTACCTAGAATTTGCTCAATTATAGCGGCTCCTCTTTCCTCAGTGTAAAAGGCAATTGTTTTTTCAGGACCTTCTTTTGCAGCATTACGAACCGCCTTTACCATTCTGGAAAAATCCTCAGGCGGCAGAGCTATTGGGTCATCAAGTCCCGGATCGTTTTTTGAAAGACAAAAATGTTTTTCAATAACAGAAGCGCCCATGCTTACCGCGACGGCAGGTATAAGACACGGATCGCTTGAATGGTCGCTGACACCCGCAGAAACACCAAAAATCGCGGATAAGTTTGGAAGCAGTCTAAGGTTATAATCGGTTTCAGGCGCAGGATAGGAAGTAACGCAATGCAACAGGCAAATTGGCGGATCAGAGATACCTTTGAATATCTCAACCGCTTTTTCAATATCAGAAAGTTTTGAAACACCTGTTGATAAAAGAACAGGAAGACCCCATCCGGCGGTTTCTTCCAGTAATCCTGTAAAATTAAGTTCTGGGGAGGCAATTTTTATTACTTTTGGCAGCATATCTTTTAAAATTAGAGCGCTTTTTAAACCGAACGGGGTGCAAAGAAATAAAAGTCCTTTTGACTCGGTATATTCTTTAATATCCATGTAAAATTCAGGCGGCGCTTGTAGTTTTTTAAACTGATCGTATAATCTGACATTTCCTGTGGGAAGAGGCACAATACCGGTATTCGGGTGGAGAATCTCATCCGCGAAAACCATCTGGGTTTTTATACAATCCGCGCCGGCTTCGGCAGCCGCGCAAATCATTTCCCGCGCTTTTGCAATATTACCGCTGTGGGAAGTGCCTAATTCGGCGATAATCAGAGGATTTTCCGGGTTATACAAGGAATCATCAATCAAAATTGATTTTTGTTTATTTTCATTCATTAGTACTCGACATATTTTAAAAGGTTTTGTATACTATGATCAAGAAGGGAACCTTTACCCGGTTTCAATAAGCGAGCCTCGCTGTTGAGGTTCAGGATAAAGTTAGGAGGCTTTTATGGTAACTACGACATGTGATATTTGCAAGAAAAAAGTAGATATCCCTATAACAGGTCAATCATTTCACTATTACGGCAACCACAGCATATGCGAGACCTGTAAGGACACTCTGGAATTGCAGGTAAAATCAGTTGTCAGAGATAAAGAACCTTATACTACCGAATGGTATGAAAAATATATTGATGATTCAATTAGCAAGGCAATTCAAAAAGGAAAAATCTGATTTTCTCAGATTAAATTTACAGAATTGATAAATGTGATTGTTCTAAAACATCCAATAATAAATGTTTATTCTATAAGAACAATCTTATATTTCTCTTTCAATTGATAAGGAGTTATTATGTCGGGCCACAGTAAATGGGCGACAATTAAACACGCTAAGGGCGCTGCGGACGCGAAACGCGGGCAGATGTTCACAAAGTTAATTAAGGAAATTTCCATTGCCGCCAGAATGGGCGGCGGAAGCCTTGACGGAAACCCAAGGCTGCGTACGGCTATTTTAAAAGCCAGAGCCGCCAATATGCCTAAAGATAATATTGACAGAGCTGTCAAAAAAGGAACGGGAGAGCTTGAAGGCGTAAATTATGAAGAGCTCATTTATGAAGCATACGCTCCGGGAGGAGTCGCTATTTTTATTGAAGTTCTTACAGATAATAAAAACCGCGCCGCAGCGGATATCCGTAACATTTTAACCCGCGCCGGAGGGCAGCTTGCCACTACCGGTTCTGTTTCAAGGCTCTTTAAACGTATGGGCGTTATCACCCTTGACGGCGACAAATACACAGAAGACGCCGTTATGGAAGTGGCGATTGAAGGCGGAGCAGAAGACGTCGCCGCTTCTGACGGCATTGTCGAAGTGACAACCGCGCCTGAAGATTTTGAAAGCGTACTTAACGCTCTTTCTGCGAAAGAGTTTGAAACAATGAGCGCGGAAATCAACATGGTCGCCGACACCGAAGTGACTCTTGATAATGAAGCAACCGCAAAAGCGCTTAGACTTATTGACAAACTTGAAGAAAACGAAGATGTGCAGAATGTATACTCGAATATTGCGATTCCTGAAGGATATGACGCCGGTTAATGCCGAGTAATATTATTTTAGGCATTGATCCCGGCCTTGCAAGCACAGGCTGGGGGGTTCTCTCTGATTCTGACGGAAGCATCCTGTATATCGATCACGGCACTATTACAACAAAGGCGGATTCGCGGCGGGCGGATCGCCTTTTTTTTATTTTACAGTGTATACGCGAAATTATAGAAAAATATCAGCCTTGCACGGCCGCAATTGAGACTTTATATTTTGGCAGAAATGTTACAAGCGCCATTCCCGTTGCGGAAGCAAGAGGGGTAATATCCGCGGCAATCGCGGAGAAAGGAATTTTCCTGCACGAGTTTACACCTAACGCAATCAAGCTTGGCGTGACAGGAAACGCGTCCGCTGATAAAAATCAGGTTCAAAAAATGGTGCAGCTCATTCTGGGACTGGAAAAAATCCCAAAACCCGACCACGCGGCGGACGCGTTAGGAGCCGCTATTTGCGCGTTTAACAGCAGGCTGTAATTAAAATTTTCTCTGTAAAAAAAACTCTATTAACGTAATGTACGCAGTAATGCGCGCAGTTCGGGGTTTGCCGCGGATTCGATTGCGGTCTGCTGCGCTCTGCTGACCTGAAGAATAACTTCGTCTCCGGGTTCAATGCGGTCAAAGAAGCCGTTTCTCGTTAAAGTCCCGATAGCGATCTCTTCATCTACATTGGTAATCGTCAGTTTTCCGACAAGTTGATCGTCTGAGTAAACTAGAGCGATACCCTCGTTTGCTGTCTGTATTTGACCGCGTTTTACTACATCATATACAGTATCCGCCTGTATTCCGTCCGCTTTCCCTTTATTGATTAACGCCTGTCCCTGATTGCGGATTAAAAGACGCCCGCGCAGAGGCATTGACGATGAAAACTGAGAAATTATTCCGCGTGAAGCATCGCGCAGTCTGTCGGTTCCTGTCCGGTACGAGTAAAACATCCCCGCCGGAGAACCTGTTCTGCCTACAAAGGCTTCCGCTTTTATGGAAATGTCGCGTTCATTTTCTGTAACAGATATTATAATAAAATAATCCACTCCGTTTTCTCTGGCCTGTCTGAAGCATTGAGAAAAAGAAGCCTGACGCACTTCCAAATTAACTGGCGTTATATTCCGGTCGTGGATAAGCAGTTCCCTTATCACTCCCGCCGCGACAGAACCCGCGTCCGCATGGTAAAAACTTGACTGCTGCGCAAGCGAAAACACCGCAATTTTCCAGTGACGCTCGGCGAGGTTTATCGGGTTAACCTGCCATTGTTTAAAAAGCGCGTTTGAAAGAAGAGAGCCGTATGTTTCAATCGCGTCGTTAAGGCTCCTGTCCGCCATTCCCTGATCCTGCAGGAACCGCAGCTCCTCAAGATAGCGGGCAGGGTAGCCTTGAAGCCTTAAGAGTTCAGCGTATTCGCGCCTGTCGGCGGCGAAGGGATTTAATCTTAAACCTCTTCTGTATTCAAAGAGCGCCTGTTCGATCAAATTCCTCTGGCGGAAACTTCTTGCCCTGTTAAAATGCCATGAGGCAAATCTTGCGCGGCGGGAATCTTCAAGCGGTGTTGATGAAATGAGAGCTTCTTCCAGAATGGCGCGGATAAATTCTTCGTTTTCATTGATCGAAACCGCGGTGGAAAGAACCGTTACCGCTTCGGGAAGTCTTCCAAGTCTGATCAGAGACAGCCCTTTTAAATACCACGCGCTCATGTCCTGTCTGTTGTCAGCTATGGCAGCATCGCAAAGACGTGAAGCTTCCTCATATTCCCCGTTACGGTAACGCAAAGACGCCATAAGCGACTGAGTCGGTCCATACGCGGGTCTGTAGTAAAGAGATCTTTGGGCGTATTGAATTGCCTCTGTAATCCTGCCGTTCATGGAATAAATATACGCCGCGTAATAAAAAACCCTGTAATCATCAGGATGCCGCGTGATTGCGTTATTTATATAGGTAACAGCTGTTTCATTGTCGCCGAGCGAGAGAGTAACAAGAGCGAGGGAAATCATAAGCCTGCGATCATCGGGGAAACGGCGGACCGCTTCACGGTAACGAAGCAGCGCCTGAGACGGCATGTTTCTCGCTATATCAAGTTCACCCGCCGCAAATAAAGCTTCCCTGTTGTACGGCTCTCTTGCGAGAATTTCGTTAACAAGAGCTGATGCTTCATCCAGATGTCCAAGCGCGATAAGAATAAAAACTTCAAGATTCGCTGTGGACATATTGGTCCGCGCCAGAGTTCTTGCCTTTCTTACCCAGTTAAGCGCTTCATCAAATTCCGCAAGTTCATAATAACATTCGGCGAGAGCGGCGGTCGCTTCCGCGTGCGCCTGGTTTAATCTTAAACATTCAAGGAAGGATTCCACCGCAGAATACCAGTTTTCCCCGGCCATGTAATTTTGCCCTCGTTCATAATAAACAGCCGCTAAGCTCTGCGGCTGCGCTTCAGCCGTTAAAGGAGCGAATAAAAATAAATGAAAAATGAATAAAGCAAACCATAGAGAATTATTGCTCTTCGTACAGTTCTGTATAACTCTGTGTAATTCTGCGGTTAAATTTTTGAATAGCATTGTTTCCCTCCCCCTAGTAAAACAATTATTCCTTCTTGTGCGTAACAATTTTTATACTGTTTATTTTATGACCGTCCATTTCCTGTATTATAAAATCATAATCTTTATAAGTGATCTTCTCGTTTTTTACCGGTATTTTTCCGAACAGGTCGAAAACAAAACCGCCGAGCGTATCAAAATCATCAACCGGAAGATCAAGGTCTGTCTCTTCAGCGAGGAACTCAAGATTGACCCTTGCGTCGCAAAGCCATATTCCCTCTGCGAGCGTTAAAACATCGTCGGTTTCGTGATCAAATTCATCCTGAATGTCGCCGATTATTTCTTCGATGATATCCTCCATTGACACAATGCCAGACACTCCGCCGTATTCGTCTACCACTACCGCTATATGCACTTTCTTTCGCCTGAGTTCACCCAGTAAATCATCTATATGTTTGGAGACCGGCACAAAAAACGGTTTTCTGACAAGCTCGTTAATATCAAAAGTTTTATTTTTTACAAGCGCTTTAAGTACATCTTTTACATGCAGTATTCCAATCACATTATCTACAGTGTCTTTATAAACGGGAAAGCGCGAATGTTCGCTTTCACTGATGCGTTCCAGCAGTTCCTCTTTTGAATCATCTGCTGAAAGAAAAACTGTATCAGTCCTTGGAACCATTACTTCCTTGACTGTAGTGCCTGATAACTCCACAACACCCCGGATCATCTGCCTTTGATTTTCTTCAAGTCCCTTTATCGCCTGTGAGTTAATTTTAAAAGGGGCTTTCAATTTTTACCTCCGTCTTGATTCAAAGGAATAATTCGTTCGCTGTTAAGCTTGTTCATTATTTCCTCCTGCAATAAAAGCATTGGTTCATCCATATTGTTGGTATTGTGATCCATTCCGTCCAAGTGCAGAATACCATGAATCAAAAGTCTTCGTAACTCCTCATCTTCCGGAATTTTAAAATAACCGGCGTTTTCATAGAGCGTTTCAAGTGAGATGACAATATCTCCGGGATAGTATATGGTTTTTTCGTTTTCCTTTATTGTTTCTCCAAGAAAAAATGATAGCACATCCGTAGGTTCATCTTTTTCCCTGTATTGCCTGTTAAGTTCCGTTATTTTTTTATCATCGCAGAAAAGAATTGACAGCTCCCAATCATCGCGGTCTATCTCATCAAGCACCTTAAGCGCGAATCTTTCAACGCCGGCGCTCCATTCAGGTTTCCCGTCAGAATTGATTGTCACATTATTCATTATCTTCGACCTTCTGCTGTTTTGGATATTCAATTCTGGAGTGATAATAACCCGCGAGCACCCTTACAAAAGCCTTTTTAATTATTTCAAGATCGCGAAATGACAGCTCGGATTCTGATAACTGCCCCTGATCTATTTTTGCCTGAAAAAGCTGCTGTATAAATTTTTCCATTTTCGCGGCTGTTGGTTTTGTCAATGTTCTTACCGCGGCTTCTGTTATATCAGCTAACATTACTATTGCTGATTCTTTTGAACGGGGAGGACTTCCGGGATAGGAAAAATCTTCGGAATTAACGGAGACTTCGTTCTCTGTCGCTTTATTATAAAACCATGAAATAATCGAATTGCCGTGATGCTCGGATATAATTGATATTACATCCTTTGGAAGACCTAAAGAGGTTGCTTTTTCCACTCCAAGCTTTACATGGCTGCGGATTATTGTAGCTGAAAGACGCGGAGCTATTTCATCGTGTCTGTTATGATCGGTTTGATTTTCTACAAAATAATCGGGGTTATCCAGTTTACCGATATCATGATAATAAGCGCCTACACGCGCGAGCATTGCGTTTGCCCAGCCGCCCTGATGGCAGATATCCTGACATGCCTGCTCGGCCAGATTCGCGACCATTAATGAGTGGCTGTAGGTTCCGGGCGCTGTTGTAAAGAGCTTGCGTAAAATCGGAGCGTTCAGGTCGGATAATTCCATAAGCCTGAAAATAGTCACCGCGTTTAACGCGTGCTCCAATGGCGGAAGAAAGCCGAGTATCAGCATTCCGCAAATAATTCCGTTAATTGCCGCCCAGAACATGGGAATGGGATAATCATAAAAACCTGAACGGCTGATTAACAGCACTACAATGACCGCGATGCAGTTTGCAGCCGCGATAATTAAGCCTGCGTTTATAAGGCTCATTCTGTTTTGCGCGTTATGAAGCACAATAGACGCGGCAACCCCTGAAACAAGCGCGATAATATATGAATGGTTGTCAAAAGCGCCGGCGAAGTACGCGCCAAGCGGAAGCGCTATTGCCATAATAATTGCTAGTCTTCTTCCCATAAAAACCGCGAGAAGCATTATAAATAAAGCGGTGGGAATTGCCAGAGATATGGGAATATTTAAATATCCTTCAGATAAATCCTTTATTAATACTGAACCGATGATATAAAAGCCGATAATCGCGGCAAGCAGATATTGTTCACTGTTGTTTAAATTCCTTTGCAGGATTGTTTTTCCCTGAAGAATTATATAAATAACGAAAAGCAGCAGCACAAGGAATATATAACCGAGTATTGTCCTGAAGTCGCTTACCGCTTCATCGCTTTTTCCGGCTATAATTACAAATGCCGCGGCGGCGCACAATGTTATATTGAAAACCGCAGGGCCGGAGCGCATCCGGTTTAAAAAAGATAAAATATTTTTTTTAATTAATTCAAGATTTATTTTCATTATAAGCCTGTATAATTTTCTTAATCAGCGGATTGCGCGCGACATCGCTTGTATGCAAAAATGAAAAACTTAATCCTTCAATATCCCTTAAAATTTCCAGCGCGTGCAAAAGCCCTGAATCCGTTTTACGCGGAAGATCAATCTGGGTTGAATCTCCTGTGATCACCGCTCTTGCGCCTGTTCCAATGCGCGTTAGGAACATCTTCATCTGTTCTTTTGTCGTGTTCTGCGCTTCGTCAAGAATTACCATGCAGTCGTTAAGGCTGCGGCCTCTCATATACGCAAGCGGCGCGATTTCGATCGCTCTTGTTTCCTCCATTCTGCTGATAACATCGTAGGGGACAAGCGACTCCATCGCGTCATGAAGAGGCTTTAAGTAAGGGTCTATTTTCTGGGCGAGATCGCCCGGCAGAAAACCAAGATTCTCGCCTGCCTCAACTACCGGGCGGGTAAGAACAAGCTTGCGTATTTTTTTAGAAAGCAGCATTTGAAGAGCGAAAGCGATCGCAAGATATGTTTTGCCTGTTCCGGCTGGTCCTACGCAAAAGCAAATTTCGTTTGTTCTCATTCCCTGTATATAAAAAGCCTGATTTTTACTGCGGGGATAAACCCTGTTAAATCCATGAGGGATTTGTATCATTGAATCCCGGAAAAAATCTTTCTCATCGGCTGTTTCTGCGGGGATAAATTCTCCCGCCAAAGCGCGGATATATTCGGGAGACAGCAAATCTCCTTCCTTTAATACCGCGATAAGGTTATCCATCATTGCCCTGAACCGCCTGACAGATATATCATCATTGCTTTCAAAGTGAATTTCGTTACCTCTTGCGGTGATTAAACCGCCTATAGAGCCTTCGATTATTCTGAGATTTCCGTCATTTACTCCGCAGACTCCGGAAAGCAATTCCCTGTTGTCAAAAGCGATGGTTATCCCTTCTTCCAAAAAAACCTCTTTATTAATTGTATAATTTGAAAATTAATGTAGTCAATAGCCTATCTGAATGACCATCTTTCATTTCTGCCGTCAAAACCTATGTCCGACTTTATTTCCGTTATTGGTTTCCATTGCACAAGGAAGCTGACATCAGCGGCTACTCTGTATATTTGATTATTTAATCTATGCGGATACATTGATATGCTGAGTTCCGCCTGCCAGTCGCCCAAAAAATGCACTGCTGAAAGGTTAAAACTCTGTATTTTAAATCCGGATCTACGCCGTTTTGATTCATCTAAAAAATTAAATGAATCTATTAAATCGGTAAAAATATTATTTTGCGGTCCTGCTGGATACATGAAAGTTAATTCATCCATGCCTCCAATACCTTTAAAATAACGCCAAATAACCGAATTTTGGGAAGTTGCGGAAAGCCTGAGTTCAAGAAGACCGGGAACATTAATCTGTAAACCTAATGTTAGCTGAAAATTTGAATTAGTGTGCCGCTGCAGGTCAAAGGCTAGCGAAGTATTAACATCGAATGAATAACTAATTCTGTTATTGAAAAGATGCCTTCTTTCGGATGAGTTATTATAGGACAATGTCAATTGGCCTGGAGAAAGAACAGGATCCCCGTATTGCATCCAGCCGCCGCTTTGCGTGCCTGTTATGGGTTCAAATTTATAAAGCTGCTTTTTTTCCGCGGCAAAATACGCCCTGAAATTCCATAATGATAATGAAGCGGTAATATTTGTAATATCATTATTTTCTTCCGGTTTAATTGTCATATTATACGCAAATGATCCTATGTCAGGGATTTTAATTGTCTGCGTAAAATATACCGGTAAAAATTTCCATTTAACATCTTCTTCGGAAGACTGCGCCGAAGGCCTTTCCACAGCGAAGCTTATGCCGGTTTCGGATATTCCGTATCTGAACGCCGCGCTTGTTAATACCGCCCAGTCAAGAGGAGGCAAATCCGCGCTGATTGAAATGTTTTGGCTGTTATCCATAATGTTAGCTGCAATATTTGCGGTAAGGCGGTTGCTGTTAAGTCCGGGTATGTCTTCGCTGTCTTTTCTTTCTTCCTTTACCCATGAACCCCAATTAGGCGCAAGTTCGGCCCAGTCTGTACCTGAATACCTTTTTGATTTTACGAAAGTTCCTCTTAAATTATACTGAAAATTTGTCTGGCTGAATATTTGATTTTCCATAAACGGCCGGATTGTTCCGGTATATGCGTAGGATGTTGAATAATTTGTCTGGCTGTATTGCTGCTTTCTCGCTTCATTCATTCTGTTTTCGTCAGCTAATCCGTTATTTGCAATAAACGCGTCTTTGTTCAAAAAACCGTAATCCCTCCATGTGCCGTTTGCGAATAACGTTATAATGTTTGTATATAAACCGGTAGTATGATTTATCCTGAAATTGACGTTTCCGTTTCCGCCTATGCTCGTTAGAATTGACTGCGTATCGCTCCAGTCAACCTGTTCGTATGATTTCCAGTTATTGGTTAAAAATTGAAGCTCTGTAGAGCTTGAAGGCGATAAATAATAGTCAATTGAAAATACCGTGTTCCCGGTTCTGGGCAGATTGAAAACCTGATTTAATACAGGAGGAGACAAACCGTCTGATGCGTTTGAGCCGCGGGTCTGCGCGCTGCTTGCGGATTGAGCCCACGGAGAGACCGGAACTCCTATTCCATTCAGAGGATCATCTGTTTCGCCGCTCTCTGTGTAAGCCGGCCCTGAATTAGCATAAGGGTAGGTATAGGGCGTTCCTGATATTGAGCCTGATATATTATAAATTGTATATTTATCAGGAGCGAAAAAGAAACGCTGAGGTGAATCAGGGTTGTTAAGTGAAACAGTGTCATTTTTTGTTCTGAACGAAACTGTTGTTGAAATATTAGATAAGGAAATTCTTGATATAAAAGGCGCTGTGCGCGAAGGCGTAAAATTAAGGTTTCCGTTTACATGCCACTGATATAATCTAATTTCGCTTTGAGAAGAATAATTTTTATTCTCAGACGCTCCCTGCTGGATCATGTTTATCCAGTCCATGTTTTCAGAGCGGTCTAAAAAATCGCTGTTAACAAAAGGATCAGAATAGAAGGGAATACTCCATGACAGACTTCCGTATTTTCCGGTTATTGAACTGTTAAAATTCATTCTGTAGCGAAACGGAACAGATAAAGAAAAAAGGCTGGAATGGTTCCAGTCATATAAACCGTTATTGTTATACGGGGTGTAATTTTCTGCGATCAATGAAACGGTTCTTGTAAAACCGAGCCCTGCTGAAAATTCCAGAGGATTTAATACTCCGGTTTTGGGAACATTTATTTCCAGCCCTAAATAAGCGCCAAGATTTACATAATAGTCAATTAGAATTTTCAGGTTGATGGAATCAGTATCCGCCATTTTTCTGCCTGTGCTGCGCAGAAATAATCCTTCAAGTTCTTTTTCCATATTGTCAGAATTTCCCAGAATTCTGCTGATGGAATTTGTGTCATTTGGATCCGAACGCGGCTGTCCCAGAATATATGTTGTGGTTTGAACATAACCTCCTTCTCTGCTTCGGTATCCGATAACAGGATGAAAGAAAATCTGATCGCCTGGGTAATAAAAAAACGGAATATACAGAACAGGAATCTCGCCTACTTTTAATACAGCGTTTAAAATCGCGAAATCAGATCCCGGAAGCAGCCATATTCTTGACGCGGTTATTGACCATAGAGCTTCTTCATTTGCCGCATTCGTTACTGTCGCTTTTGAAAGAACCGTTACATCATCGCTTCGTGAAATCACAGAGCCGGAAAAAAGATAAGCGCCGCCGCCGCTGTCAATTCCGCGCGCGGAGCTTCCGTCCAGTAAAATGCTTGACCAGTTATCAAGATTAACGGTGATATTTTCTCCCTTGAATGTTTCTGTTGATTGGCTGTCTGTTTTTTCATATATTACATTGCCTCTTGCTGTCAGTATATTTCTGGTACGGTTAAAAAGTATTTCATCCGCGCTTATTGAATGAATTGTATTTTCGTCTATTAAGCGAAGAGAGACATTCCCTGTCAACCTTGCGTAATCTTCATCTATTACATCAATCGTAAAATATTCTGAAACCTGCGCTGATTCGATTGTTATTATCCTTCTGTCTTCATTTTGCATTGGTTCAGGCAGATTAAAATATTCTCTTAAACGCTGCGATAATTCCGCTCTTGTGCCGCTTTCAGAAAGGCCGAGATTGCGGCACCACAGCGCAAGTTCGCTTAAGGTTGACGTTCTTATTTCCATTTCTGTGCGCTGTCTTGCAGGAGTAAGAGGTTCTTCCTGATCTATTGTATCATTATAAAGTTCAGTGTCATCAAACGCGGTTTGCCTGTCCGAAAGCAGTGAAAGAATTTCATCCTGCGCGAGAATAATTGGAGCCCAAAAGATAAAAGAACTGACCGCGAAGGCGAATAAGGCGCATAAAGGAAAATACGGAGTCAGACTGTTTGTTTGCCCCCAAAACCTTTTAAACAAAACGCTTCTCGGCTTTGCGGTGAAATCTTTATAATCACTTTTGTCTTTCATTGTCTCCTAATCTTTGCCGGAGAATTTCGTTTCAACATTTGAGCTATATAATAACCTGTGTATGAACCGGCGCATTTTGCGACCTGTTCGGGCGTGCCTGTCGCGATAACCTGTCCGCCTTTTTCGCCGCCTTCAGGCCCTAAATCAATAATATGATCCGCCTGCAACAATACATCAAGGTTGTGTTCAATCATTATAACAGTATTTCCCTGATCTACCAGCCTTTGAATTACTTCCATCAGCTGTTTAACATCGGCGAAATGAAGACCTGTAGTCGGTTCATCCAGAATGTAGAGGGTGCTGCCTGTAGAGCGTTTTGAAAGCTCCAACGCGAGCTTTACCCTCTGCGCCTCTCCGCCTGAAAGCGTGAGCGCGGACTGTCCTAGTTTCACATAACCAAGGCCGACAGACAAAAGAGTCTGCATCTTGCGCGAAATCTGCGGAATGGAAACAAAAAAGTCAGCCGCTTCTTCGATGGTCATGTCCAGAACTTCGCAGATATTTTTTCCTTTATAGCGGATATCAAGAGTCTCCCTGTTGAATCTTTTTCCGTGGCAGACATCGCATGTTATGTAAACATCAGGGAGGAAGTTCATCTCGATTTTGATAGTTCCGTCTCCTTCGCAGTTCTCGCATCTGCCGCCGCGCACATTAAATGAAAAACGTCCGGGTTTATAACCTCTCATTTTAGAATCCGGAAGGTTCGCGAATAAATCCCTGACCGCCGTAAATCCTTCGACATAGGTAATTGGGTTTGATCGGGGCGTTCTGCCGATAGGGCTTTGATCAATATCAATGACCTTATCTATATATTCGGCGCCGTCAAGTCTTTTATAAGCGCCTTCGGTTCTGCCCGATCCGTATACTTTGTTCGCAAGCGCAGGATATAAAACATCGGATAAAAGCGTGGATTTTCCTGAACCTGAAACGCCCGTAATGCAGGTAAAAATTCCCAAAGGAATTTCTACATTGATATTTTTTAAATTGTGCTCGCTTGCGCCTTTTATTTTAATTACATTGCTGTTTCCCTGTCTTCGTTTTTTGGGTATGTCGATATGGAGAACGCCCGCAAGGTACTGGCCTGTAAGGCTTTCTTTTACCTTCATTACTTCTTCAGGTTTTCCCTGAGCGACAACAAGCCCTCCGTGAACGCCCGCTCCGGGACCCAAATCGACAATGTGATCTGCTGTTCTTAAAGTCTGCTCGTCATGTTCAACTACAATCAGCGTATTGCCAAGATTGCGAAGGTATAAAAGCGTGTCGATAAGACGCTGGTTGTCTCTCTGATGAAGCCCGATAGACGGCTCATCAAGAATATAGAGGACTCCTACAAGACTTGAGCCTATCTGCGTCGCGAGCCTGATCCTTTGGGCTTCGCCGCCTGAGAGAGTAGAGGCTTTCCGCTCAAGGCTGAGGTAATCAAGACCCACATTCTGCATAAAGCCAAGACGCGCGTTTATTTCCTTTAATATCTGATACGCGATTTTATTTTCATTGGAATTAAACCTNACAGTNTGAAAAAAATTAATGGAGTCCGTTACGGAAAGCCCAGAAAGCTCCCAGATATTTTTTCCCGCTACAGTGACAGCTAACACTTCCGGTTTTAATCTTTTTCCGCCGCAGTCTTCGCAGGGTTTCTGGCTCATGAACTTTTCAAGCCAGTCTTTTACTCCCTGCGACTGGGTTTCAAGATACCTTCGCTTTAATTCTTCAAGAATCCCCGGAAACTGCGTATTGTACTGGAAATGACCTGTTCCCTCACGGTTAACATATTTTACTTTAACTTCGTCTTCTGTGCCGTAAAGAATCGTGTTTACAATTTTTTTCGGCAGTTTGTTAATGGGCGTATCAAGACTGAATCCGTAATGTTTTGCAAGCGCGTTAAAGCGGCTGGAATGCCACGCGCTGTCGGGATTATACGGAATAACGCCGCCTTCGTTATATGAAAGAGAGCGATCGGGGATTACAAGGTCGGGATCAAACTCCAGTTTCGCGCCGATTCCGGAACAGCCGGGACATGCGCCGTAGGGATTGTTAAAAGAAAAAAGGCGCGGCTGCAGTTCCGGGATTGAAACTCCGCAGTCAGGGCATGCGTTCTTCTGCGAAAAAACCTGCTCGGAATTTTTTCCGTCCTCCGTTATCTGCACAATCATAAGGCCGTCCGCCGTCTGAAGCGCGGTCTCTACTGATTCGGCTAACCTTGCGCGAATCTGTTTTCCTATAACAAGCCTGTCAACGATAATTTCGATTGAGTGTTTTTTCTGCTTGTCAAGTTTAATGCTTTCATCAAGGTTAACAGGAACGCCGTCAATCCTCGCGCGGGCAAATCCCGCCTTCCTTGCATCCTCTAAAATTTTTTGATGCTCTCCCTTTTTTCCGCGGATAACAGGAGAGAGAAGCTGTATCTTTGTCCCTTCTTTAAATTGAATAATTGTCTCGATTATGGAATCAACAGGCTGTTCGCGGATTTCCTTTCCGCAGACAGGGCAGTGCGGAACGCCGATGCGCGCGTAAAGGAGCCTGTAGTAGTCATAAATTTCCGTTACTGTTCCCACAGTGGAGCGCGGATTGCGGTGAGTTGTTTTCTGCTCGATTGAAATTGCAGGTGACAACCCCTCAATATAATCCAAATCCGGCTTATCCATGCGACCAAGAAACTGGCGCGCGTAAGCTGAAAGGCTTTCTACATAGCGCCTCTGGCCTTCGGCGAAAATTGTGTCAAAAGCAAGCGAGCTTTTTCCTGAACCTGAGAGACCTGATATTACAATCAGTTTATCGCGCGGCAGCTCCAAGTCTATATTTTTCAGGTTATGCTCGCGCGCTCCCTTGATGATTAATTTATCCATAATAAAAGAATATTAACATAAAAACTTATTAATGGCTAGTACTACTAATCATATGTTAACATGTTTTTTATTAAGAATGTGAAAGCAGTTATATGGAGTTGATGTTATTGACGGTAACTTTTATAATAATATTTTAATTAAGGAGTAGCATGAGTACGCTTGGAATAATTAACTCTGATCCTGAGATTCAAAGTAATATTGAATTAACATTTAAAGAAAAAAATGAACATAACATAGATCTATTATTTTTAAAACAGGAAGATGAGATTCTTGAATATATTAAATACGCCCTGCCTGAATTAATAATAATTAACTTTTCTGATCCGCAGATAAATATTAACGGAATAATTGATCACATACATGACGACAAATGGATGTTTAATTTCGGCATAATCGGTCTTTTTGATAACGGAGCGGGTAAAGAAGAAGAACTGTTAAAAAAGTATAAAGCTATCAATGTTCTTGCAATGCTTGATAACTGTTTAATAAAATCGCATCTGATAAAAAGTATTAATATTATTCAGCAGAATTACCAGATTGTTTTTCAAAGGGAACTTGCGAAAACATTTCTGGAAGGAGCGTCAGGCAGTTTTATTATTGATAATGATCTTCTCGCGGTGCCTCTTTACGCAGGAATAGGGGCAACGATTCTGTCTCAGCGCGGCCTTATTGATCCTGACAGAAAAATGCATCTTCAGTTAGCGTTAATTGAACTTATTGTAAACGCGATTGAACACGGAAACTGCGGCATCAGCTACGAAGAAAAAACTCAAAGCCTAGAGTCGGGCGTCTCATCTGTGGAGCTGATTGCGGAAAAATGCAAAAACCCGGCAATAAACGCGAAAAAAGTTTCTTTCAGCTGGGAAATTAACGCGGATAATTCTGCTTTTATTATCCGCGATCAGGGAAACGGGTTTGATGTAAATGCCTTTAAAGAAAAAGTAAAAAAGCAAAGCGGTTACAGCCTGCACGGCAGGGGAATTATAATGGCTCATAAACTTTCCCATAAATTAATATATAATGCCAAAGGAAATCAGGTAACGCTGGTTATCAATAATGATGATTCAATTGAACATGATGTGCCTGCCGGTTTTACAAAGGAACAGGTTGTCACAGTTAAAAAAGGCGATGTTATTTTAAAAGAAGGAGATTCAAGCAACTGTCTTTATTACATTTCATCCGGTACATATGAAGTGCTTCATAACGAAAAAGTTGTAGGTTCTCTTTCCGTTCAGGATATTTTTATGGGAGAGATGTCTTTCCTTCTTAACCAGAGAAGGTCTGCGACTATCAGAGCGACAAGCGCGGGTAAATTAATCTTCTTGCCGCAGAAAACATTTATTAATATTATCCGCGAATATCCTCATTACGGAATATTTTTATCAAAACTTCTGGCAAAAAGGATTGTACGCAGCAACCGGCAGGCTGCGGGAGAATAATCAGGAAAAAGCGGATAAATATGGTTGAGACAGAGTACAGGCTGGTAAAGACAGCGGCAGAGAAAAAAATTATTTTTTATAAAAAGGAAAAAGCCTCTTATTTTGTATCATCTATGATGGCAGGCTTTTATGTCGGGATTTGCATGATCATGATTCAGGTGATAGCCGGATTACTGGATAACTTTGCGGGGATTAAAATACTGCAAGGTATAAGTTTCGCCGCAGCTTTAAGTCTTATAATTTTCGCCGGAGCGGATCTTTTTACAGGTAATATTTTTATTATGACAGCAGGTGTTATGCAAAAAACTGTTAAGAGCATAGACGCGGTTTTACTGTGCGCATACTGTTATTTAGGGAATTTAGCCGGTTCTATACTGATCTCCGCTCTTTTTTTGGCGGCAGGTTTTCTTCAGGGTTCCGTGCTGGAAATAGTTCGCGTAACAGTGTCAGGCAAAACCGAACCTCTTTTTTGGGAATTATTCGTCCGCGGTATTTTATGCAATATAATGGTATGCGCGGCTGTTTGGTGCATGTTCAGGATTAAAAGCGAAGCCGGAAAACTAATTATGATTTTCTGGTGTATTTATATTTTTATTATCTGCGGCTTTGAACATTCTATTGCAAACATGACATTGTTCAGCATGGCAGCCATGTCCGCATCCGGCGCTGATGTATTTATAAAAATGCTCATTAACCTCTGTGCCGCCACCGCGGGTAATATTTTAGGCGGTATGGCGCTTGCGTTCGCGTACTGGTTTATCGCAAAAAAAGAACTGTAATTAAGAAGCGCTGTATTTTCAATTTACACCGTTTTTATATACGGTACAATGTTTGTAAGGAGATTATTAAAATCAAAAGATGAAATAACTGCTGTTCGTTCTCTTTTGGAATATGTTAACGGCAATTATATTTGCCGTAATTTTTCAGGGGAAGACGATGTTCCTCTTTTTACATTTCCCGGCTGTATTATAGAGTTTAAAAAAATTTTTGAGTGACAGCCTTACGCTGAATATAAAACCTTTCCGGCTCTGTCGATATGCGCTTTTAAATCAGGATTGGATAAGTTTTCGTAAATTGAAACATCGACAAAATAGGGAAGATTTGAATCATCTAAATCATTCATAATATTAAGTAAATCGGTAAATGAAAATTTTTCTTCTGTTTTTATAGTTAAGTCTATATCAGAGCCTGTTCGGAAGTTTCCTTTTGCTCTGCTGCCGTAAAGAACAACTTGACTTATTCCGCAGTATTTTTGAAAAATAAGGTTCAAGGTTTTTAATGTATTATCAGATAAACCATATTCCATTTATTTTATAACAGCCCCATTTTTATTTCTAACAGCTTAAATAGAGTATAAAAATGATTTATAATTTGATTTAATAATTTTTCTGCTGTTTCTTCGTCATATGTATGTGATGAAAGAATCCTTCCTTCCACCATTTCCATCCACGCTTCGCCGTCCTCAATAATTCCCTTGTTAAACGCGTGCCTGATCGCGTTCTTGCTGCCTATTATACCGGTTATTCCCTGTTCTTCAAGGTAATCCTTCATGAGATTCCAGGCAAGTTCAAAAGTAAACTCAAAGCCCTGTATTACTCCCTGTTTTTCAAGATCGGACAATTCACGTTCCTGCGCGAGTTTAACGGCGTTATTAACAGTTGTTAAAGCTTTTTTATAGTTTTGAAAACGCTGTTTCCAGCGGACATCTTCGTCCATGATAATATTTTAATATTGATAATTGATAAATTCAAGAACAACATTATCTTTATAAATTATTAATCACAAAAGTGTATTGAATTTTTAGTTCGCAGGCGATTAAAAGTTTATATATAAAAATGTTAAAAGCGGGGGAAGAACCGCGGAATTTAAAAACGCCATGCAATGGCTGACTGATACAGGCTTGGTTTATAAGATCAACAAGGTTGAAAACCCCAAGCTTCCCCTAAAAATGCACTACAGGGAAGATTTTTACAAATTGTATATGATTGATATCGGTCTTTTTTGCGCTCAGGCGGAAATAAGACCTTCTGACATACTTGCGGCAGGAGCGGATATTGTCGATGACATGAACGGCGCGTTAGCTGAACAATTTGTATGTCAGGAATTAAAAGCCGCTCTTGTCAGCCCGTTGTTTTTTTGGGGCAGAGAGGGAAGCACGGCGGAAATAAACTTTATAACTCAGGGTAATAATGATGTAATACCGATAGAAGTAAAATCAGCAAAACATACAAAATCGCAGTCGCTGAAAGTATACATAAAGGAGTATAATCCAAAACGCGCTGTCAGAACATGATTAAAGAATTTCGGCGTTAGCGGCAGTTTATACTCTGTTCCCTTATACATGATTTCACAATTTTTCACGGTTATGTTAAAACGTATATGATGAAATTGCCTTGTATTTATCTCAAATTTCAACTATCATTTTCTATATATAGGAGATAACCATGCTTTTATCCGAACTTTCAACGCCAATTGCGGATTTATCAAAAAAAATTAATGAAACATGGAGGCGGCTTTGAAGGCGCGTCATTCGCGCAGCGCATAACCGATACAGAAGCGAAAATTGCGCAGCCAGGTTTTTGGAACGATCAGGAAAATGTTGAAAAGACAGTCGCTGAGCTTAAAAGTCTTAAAAGCCGGTATGAGCCGTGGAAAGCCCTTCATGATGAAATGACGGATTTACAGACGCTTTATGAGCTTGCAACAGACGCGAAGGACGAAAGAGAAAGCGCAGGTCTGGAAAGCTCATTAAAAGATGTTGCGGCCCGTTATGAAAAACAGAATATCTTTGAGCTTATGTCAGGCGAGATGGATAAAAACTCCTGTTTTTTAACTGTTCATTCAGGAGCGGGTGGAACAGAAGCGTGCGACTGGGCAAGTATGCTCTACCGAATGTATCTTCGCTGGTCGGAGCAAAAAGGCTTTAAGGCGGAAGAAGTTGACAGGCAGGAAGCTGAAGGGGGGATTAAATCCGCAACTTGCCAGATCGACGGGGATTTTGCTTACGGTTATCTGAAAGGGGAGTCCGGGATTCACCGGCTTGTAAGGATCAGCCCTTTTGATTCAAACGCGAGGCGTCATACATCATTCGCTTCGGTGTATATTTTTCCTGTTATTGACGATACTATCGAAGTGGAAATAAAACCTGAAGATTTGCGCATTGACACATACCGTTCCGGCGGAGCGGGAGGGCAGCATGTAAATAAGACGGACAGCGCTGTCCGCTTTACGCACCTTCCGACAGGAATTGTTGTTGCCTGTCAGAACGAACGAAGTCAGATAAAAAACCGCGCAATCGCGATGAGTATTTTAAAAGCGCGTCTTTATGAACATTACCGACAGGAAAAAGAAAAAGAAAACGCCAAATTCTCGCAGGAGAAAAAAGATATTTCATGGGGCAACCAGATTAGATCATATGTGTTTCAGCCGTATACAATGGTGAAGGATTACAGAACAAAGGTTGAAAAAGGCAACATACAGGCGGTAATGGACGGCGACATCGATCCGTTCATTGAGGAGTACCTGAAATTTTCCTGGCGCTCAAATAACGCACTGCGAAGCAGTGCGGATGAATAATGCAGCATAACTTGGCAGGGAGTTATTTTTGAATAAAAGGATTTGCTTTACAATTTTTCTTTTCTTAGTTTTGAGCGCGCAATTATTCGCCGCGGGAAAACAGGAAGAAAACGAAATTAAAACTCAGAATAACGAATGGATTCTCTGCCTGACCGGAATTAATACGGAACAGATTCCATCGCAAAGAAGCATTTCAGAAATCGTTTCCAGAATGATGGTTGAAAAATTAAGCGCTGTCAGTTACCGCACCAGAATATCTTCAGAATACGCTTTTTATGAAGACAAAGCATGGGCTAACAATCGCTCTGCCGCGGCAAGAGCGTTAAATGCAAAGCTTGAAGAAAGAGCCGCTCTTGTTTTCCGCGGAGACCCTGAATGGAGATACAGGCAGAATGTAGCCGCAATTGATTCGGAAATTGAAAAACTCAGAGCCGCTCTTAAAGAAATTGAGAATAACGCTCCTCTTGTTAACAAGGAGCCCGGTTTTAGATTATCCACCTCTAACCTTGAACTTGTGTTTCCTGCCGCTCCTGCAGAAGGAGCAGAATATAAATTCGCAAGCGATCAAAAAATTGACGCGTTTCTTGTTATGTCAATTTCTGATTTTTACGGCAGGTATCTTCTTTCAATAAAACTTTATACAGCTTACACAAAATCATTTTCATGGGAAGACTTTGCCGTGTTTTCATTAGGTGACATAAACAGCGCGCTTGATGAAATTACTCAAAGGCTCCAATTGGTTCTTTCGGGAAATCGTCCGGCTGCTGTTACAATAAGAACAGAGCCTGATAACGCGCTGCTTTTGGTTAACAATTCATATGTTAACAGAGACGGAAATATTACGATTGAATACCCGCCGGGAACAATAACAATAGACGCGTCCGCCGCGAATTATGAAAGCATCTCTATTAATACCGAAGTTCAAGGCGCGCAGAACATGGATATATATATAAAATTAAATCCGGTTGAATACAGAAACGTTGACATATTTTCTAATATTCCGGGCAGCGTATATCACGGAGCGTTATACGCAGGAGAAACTCCTTTAACGCTGCGTCTTCCGGCAGGCAGGATGGAATATATTGAATTTGAAAGTCCGTCCATGGAGAAGGCGGCGGTTGTGTTTCAGGTGCCGCAGACATTTGGTTTTTCAAATTCATTGACTTTGAATCCGGTTTTTTCTCCGGTTAGCGGACTTATTGAGAAAGAGAGGCAAAGTTATTATTGGGCATGGGGCGGCACTTGGATTACAGGAATCAGCGCATGGCTTTCGTATCATTCATATATAAGCATGGACGGAGCTATTAAAACAGCGGATTCGCCGACGCGGAATTTTTTTGACAGTTATCAGACAATGTATTATGTCAGCATGGGAGCCGCGATTGTTTTCGGCGCTGTTACTATATACGGAATATACCGTTTAGTCAGGTATCTTTATACAGCCAACAAAGGTGCGGCTGTAACAGTAACAACAGAAGAAAATTAAATGAAATTCAGCGAGAGAATCAAAAACTTTTTTTCAGGAAAGTCAGCCGCTAATCAGGAAACTTTTGATGATCTATGCGACTTGCTTATAGAAGGTGATTTCGGCGCGGCGCAGGCTGTAAAAATTACAGACCTTTTAAAAGAGCGATACAAAAAAAGCGGCGCAGCTGAACTGCCGCAGCTGCTTGCAAAGCTGCTTCTTGAAGAACTGGAAAAGGCAAAACCCGCGGATTATTCACATAACACGGAAAAACTTACAGTTATTCTGCTGCTTGGAGTAAACGGCGCAGGAAAGACCACAACGGCGGCAAAACTTTCTTGTTTGTACAAAAGTCAGTATAATACAAAAACAATTCTTGCCGCCGCCGATACGTTCAGAGCAGCCGCGATAGATCAGATAAAAATTCACGGACAAAGACTTGACACAAGGGTAGTCGCGCACAAACAGGGAGGGGATCCGGCGGCAGTTGTATATGACGCTCTGGAAGCCGCCGCCTCATGCGCAGCGGGCTTTGTTATAGCGGATACAGCCGGAAGAATGCACACTAAATCCGCGCTTGTGGAAGAACTTAAAAAAATAGACAGAGTTGTTGAATCAAAAGCGCTCTGCGCGCGTTATATGAAATATCTGGTGTTAGACGCCACAACGGGAAGGAACGCGTTTACTCAGGCTGAGATTTTTCATTCAGCTGTGACTCTTGACGGAGTAATAATGACAAAATACGATTCTACCGCGAAAGGCGGCGTTGTTTTTTCGCTTGCTTGTGAATTAAAATTACCGGTTGTGTATATATGCACAGGCGAAAAATATACCGATATTGAAGTTTTTAATCCTGAAAAGTTTACAAAGGAATTTACCGGAATTGAATAGGAAAACAAGCAATAACGGAAGGCTGCGGCTCTCTGCATCAATACCGGTAATTTTTTCTGTTTTAGCTCTTTTTGCCGGTTTTATTGTACTGGCGCAGGAGATGGATATTTTTTCACCCAGTATTATCAGGGAAGCAAATAATGACTTTTCCTCAAACTGGGTAAAACCGGCGAAATGGTTTCGATCAAACGCGGGAGGCATGGCGCTCGAAGAAACTCTCTCCCGCGCTGCCGCTTTAAGAAACGAATACGCGCTTGCCATTATCTTTGCGCATAACAGTGAAATACCTGATTTTCTTTCGCGGTTTTATGACGAATATTATCTGCCTGAAGTCCGTATACTTTATAAAAACGGAGAGCAGACAAGAACACAATGGATTTTAAGAGATATTTACAGCAATACAAGGATTAACGCGGTTTTTTCGGAATTAAACGAAGTTGTAATGGCGGGAACGAGAAACGATAACAGTGAAGCATTTTACTACATTGATGATATAGATAAAAGATCCGGTTTTATAGAAATATTTGACAGAAACTCTTTATTAATTACAGAATACAGGTTTTATGAAAACGGAAGAAATAACAGAATCAATTATGAGTATAACAGTAATATTTTAATTAACGCTGTTGTTTCTTCCCAGGAAGAAAACAAGGAGTATAAGGAATTATACGCGGATTATTACCGTTACAACCGTTCACTTTCGCTAAGAGCGATAGAGAGAATATTTTTTGCAGATATACCCGCGGATGATGAATCAATTTTTATCAGCTTTCCAAGGAATGTTATGGACGCTGTTGGAGAGTTTACTCTGGATGCGCAAAGAATAAATTTATATCCGGATTTCTTCGGTCATAACTTAATAGAAAGCAATGATAAAATATTATATGTAACTGATGAGAGAGGAAGAATTTTAAGCGAGACTTTTTATAATGATGAAGAAGAAATAATTCTGATAATCCGCAATATATGGGAAAATAACAGAATCAGTTCAACGGTAAAGATCGAAAATGATACAGAGCTATTAGCTGAATATGTGTATAATTCTGACGGAGATAAAATTCTTGAGCGAAATTTCAAAAACGGCGTTCTTGAACGCGTTGTCAGCGCTGACGGAAATATTGAAATTGAAGAACTTTATTTAAACAACGCTGTAGTCTTAAGAGCTGTATGGGAAGACGGCAGAAAAATTTCTGAAACAAGGATGAGATAATTGAAAAGGTTCTGGATATTTTTTGTCGCGTCACGGTATATTTTTAAAGGACGAAGCAGCTCTCCTGTTCTGGCTGTTTTGGGAATAGGAGTCGGAGTGCTGGCTCTAATTGTCATCATCGCGGTAATGAACGGATTCCAGATGGGTTTTATTGAAAGCATATTAGAAGTTTCATCATATCATTTGCGCCTGGAAAATATTTCCGGTGATAAAACAGAACAATTACAGGAAATTATGTTATCAGTTCCAGGCGTAAACGCGGCGGTTCCGTTTATTGAACTGCAGGTTCTCTCAAGAGGAAGAAGATCAACTCAGCACGCGGTTTTGGCAAGGGGTTTAAAAGAAAACGCACTGCAGATTGATAAAGCAATGGAAAATATTCTTGTATTTGAAGAAGGTTCTTTTGATATTTCAAATGTTAATAATCTATTATTAGGAACAGAGCTTGCGCGCCGTCTGGGCCTTGGAATCGGTGATGAGGTAACACTGTATTCAATCACAGGGATTTTATCGGCGCAAGACGAAGGCGGCGTTGCCGATTTTATCGTAACAGGCATTTTCAGGACAGGTTATTACGAATATGATTACAGCTGGGCGTTTTTAAATATTGACAGTATATCCCTTCTGGACAGCGAAACCGATCTTAAGCTCGGAGTGAAACTTTCAAACCGTTTTCATGATAATAACGCGCTTGAACTTGCGCAAAAAAAACTGATTGATTCAGGATTTGATGATATAAAATTGTCCAGCTGGCGCGATTATAACCGCTCTTTCTTTGGAGCGCTGCGGACTGAAAAACTCTTTATGTTTATTCTTGTCGGGCTTATTTTTATAGTCGTAGGTCTTAATATATATCAGGCGCAGAGAAGATCGGTTCTCCAGCGCCGCGAGGAAATAGGGCTTCTGCGCGCGGTAGGCGCGAGCGAGAAATACGTTCAATTGGTTTTTATAATAGACGGCGCTGTAATAGGGCTTACAGGCGCGTGTTCAGGTCTTATTCTGGGACTTATTATAGCTTCGCATATTCAGAAGTTTTTTTCTTTAATAGAGTCTGTTATTAATTTTTTCATAAAAATGATTAATGAAGTCGCGTTTTTTTTCGGAACCGCAATGGCCGGAAATTTTGAGATATTTTCGCCGGCGGTGTTTTATCTGAAAGAAATTCCTTCCAGAATTATTAATTACGAAGTAGTAATAATTTTCATGTTTGGTTTTATGTCTTCACTCGCGGCCGCATGGTTCGCGTCACGGAAGGTAGCCAAAATACTGCCGGCGGAGGTGCTGCGTTATGAATGAGAATAATAAAAATCTTGTTAAGGTATCAAATATTATAAAAAATTATATTTCAGGAACGGAAACGCTTTATATTCTAAGAGGCGTAAATTTTGAAATAGAAGAGGGAAAGTCCGCGGCAATTATGGGCATCAGCGGAAGCGGAAAAAGCACGCTTTTAAATATTATTGGAGGCCTTGACCGCGCAGATGACGGAAAGGTATTAATAGGAGGCGATGAAATAACATCCCTTGATGAAACGCAAATGTCGCAGTACCGGTCAAAGCGCGTAGGCTTTATTTTTCAGTTTCATTATCTTTTAAAAGATTTTACCGCGCTTGAAAACGTAATGCTTCCCGCCTTTATCGCCGGAATGAAAAAGAAAGAGGCGCATAAAAGAGCGGAAACCCTGTTAGCTGACGTTAAACTTGAAGACAGAAAAAATCACTTTCCTTCTCAGCTTTCAGGAGGTGAAAGACAGAGAGTCGCTGTTGCGCGGTCTATGGTAAACGATCCGTCTCTTATTCTTGCTGATGAGCCGACCGGAAACCTTGATCCGCAGAACAGTGATATTGTAACACAGCTGCTTTATGAGAACGCTCAAAAATGGGGAAAAACCTTAATTGTGGTTACTCATGATAAAATGATAGCGGAAAAAGCGTCAATACAGCTTGTTCTTGAAAACGGATTGCTGGCGCATGAGCAGCTAACAGAAACAGCGGTAAAATACAGTGCCGGTAAAAGACACTATTCATTCAGGAGCGGCAGAAAAAGGAGAAAAGTTTGAAAAGAAGCGCCTCCTTTTTTATCGCTGTAAGATATCTCTTGTGCAGGGCGCGCGAAGGAGTCCGGTATTTAAGGGGAGCCGCAGCAGGAATCGCGGTAAGCCTTGTTCCGATAATTATTACATTAATTGTCGCCGACGGAATGATAAGAGGTATAACAGACAGATATCTTGAACTGGGAACAGGGCATATCCAGGTTTTTGATTATATGAATCTAAGCTCTGTTGAAGATACGATTAATCAAATAAATGAATTTGACAGCATAAGAGGAATATGGCAGGAGCAGCGGGGAATGGGAGTTCTTGCCGGAAGAAGCGGAAGAGTGGGAGTTACTGTCCGCGCAATTGAGTCATCATTCTGGGACGACGCGGGTAGCGTTCAGTTTTTAAAAATAATTGACGGCAGCTGTAAGCCGCAGACAGAACGCGACATTGTGTTAGGTGAATCGCTCGCGCAGAGCATCGGAGCGAAAACCGGGGATACTGTAAGGCTTATGACATTAAGGTATCTTGAAGGAGGCCGAATGTCTCCAAGAACAGCTCCGTATACAGTAAGCGGAATAGTATCATGCGGCTACAACGAACTTGACGCTTTATGGTGCATAACAAGCACAGAGGGAGGGGATCGAGTTCTTTTAGGCGATCAAATGTCGTCAAGTTTAATATTAAAGATTGATGATCCTTACAAAAAGGCGGACGATGCCGCGTGGGAATTGTATTCGAAACTCGGAAGCGGTTACAGCATTTATACATGGAGGGATCTCCTTCGCTCGCAGTACAGTTCCTATGAAACGACAAGACAGCTTTTATTATTCATTATGGCTTTAATTGTGATTGTCGCAGCTGTCAATGTTTCTTCCGCGACAAGCATGCTTGTTCTTGAACGCCACAGAGATATCGCGGTATTGAAAGTATCAGGAACAAGCGTCAGAGGAGTAAAGGAAATCTTTCTTTTCGCGAGTTTTCTTACCGGGCTTACAGGCGCTGTTATCGGCATCTCTTTAGGGCTGCTTATGGGAATCAATATCAACTTTTTAATCCGCTCTTTGGAAAAACTGCTCAGTTTCTTCTCGCTGCTTTTTAACGGCGCTGAAGTAAAAATACTCGATCCGGGTTTTTACCTTGAGACAATTCCAATCATTGTGGACTGGGGAGCAATATTAATGATTGGAATTTTTACGGTTTTATGTTCGGTTCTTGCGTCATGGATTCCCGCGCACAAAGCAGGAAAACTAAAGCCTATGGAGCTTCTGCGAAAAACTTAATTAGAATTGTTCGATAACTTCAGTTATTGAACCAAACGAAGTTTGATGTTTCTTTTTAAAATTGTAAGCAGCAGCGCCAATTATTTAAATTTGCAGTTTAGCGGCAACAGCGTTGATAAATTCCCATGAGTTCAGAATTTTTTCAGGCTGAGGGTCAGATAATCTCGCAAGGTCTCCTGTCATTATTCCGTCATCAATTGAGGAAAGCACGGCTTTTTCAAGTTTCTTCGCGAAGTTTATAAGTTCCTGAGTGTTGTCAATTTCTCCGCGTTTTGCCAGAGCTCCGCTCCACGCGAAGATAAGAGCCGCGGGGTTTGTGCTGGTTTTCTCTCCTTTTTGCCAGCGGTAATAATGCTGCTGCACGGTTCCGTGAGCCGCCTCATATTCAAATGCGCCGGATGGAGAAACAAGAACGCTTGTCATCATCGCGAGGCTTCCTGCCGCGCTTGCGATCATGTCGCTCATAACATCGCCGTCATAATTTTTGCATGCCCATAAAAAGCCGCCTTCGCTTTTTACAACGCGCGCGACAGCGTCATCTATCAATGTGTAAAAATATTCTATCCCCGCGTTTTTGCATTTTTCCTTAAACTCGCTTTCGTATATTTCATTAAAAATAGTTTTAAACCGCCCGTCATATGTTTTTGATATCGTGTCTTTAGTCGCGAACCAAACAGGGATTTTTTCCGCGATTGCGTAAAGAAAGCAGGAGCGCGCGAAACTTTTTATAGACTCGTCAAAATTATGCATTCCCTGAACGATGCCTTTTCCCGCAAAATCCGCTACCTTTGTGCGGATAACACTTCCGCTTGTTTTTGTAAAAACAAGTTCAACTATACCGGGTTCGTCTATTTCCATTTCAGCCGCTTTGTAAACATCGCCGTAAGCGTGACGGCCAATTACAATCGGCGCTTTCCATGTATTGACAGACGGCTTTACGCGGCTAACCGAAATAGGTTTACGGAAAACTGTGCCGTCAAGAATCGCCCTGATTATCGCGTTGGGGCTTGGAAGCAATTGTTTAAGATTGTATTCTTTCTGCCTTGCTGCGTTTGATGTAATTGTCGCGCATTTTACGCCGACTCCGTATTTTTTTATAGCGTGAGCGGATTTAACCGTTACATCGTCATTTGTATCGTCGCGGTTTTTTAACCCCAGATCATAATATTCTGTTTTTAGTTCAATAAACGGAATTAGTAATTTTTCTTTTATTACTTCCCATAAAACGCGGGTCATCTCATCTCCGTCAAGTTCGACAAGAGGATTTTTCATTGTTATTTTCGACATGAGAACATTATAACAGTTATTAACGTAAATCTGCTAGTATAAAATTTAAAGCATGCTAACCGGATCTACATCAACTTCAAGATACGTTTTCGCGTCTTTATTTTTTTCATATTGCGAAAGAATATCCCGCGTAATTAATTGAATCGCGTTCATGGAGGGGCTGCGTATTATTAAATGCCGCCTGAAATTATTATTAATCATTCCGATGGGACATTCAGCAGGGCCGAGCATATCGATGTTCGGTTTATTCTTAATTAAGGATATTACGGCGGATGCCAGACTGTTGATTGCGGCTGTTGCGCGGCTTTCTTCTTTCGAACGGATAGTAAACCGGATAAGCCTTGAATACGGAGGAAAGCCAAGCGCTTTTCGCTGTTTTAATTCCGCGTCGAAAAAACCTGTAACGTCAAGAGCGCAGGAGCGGGTAATTACAGGATCATCAGGACGCAGTGTCTGAACAATTACCTTGCTGTCGGGGAAATACCTTCCGGCCCGCCCTGCGACCTGCACAATTAATGAAAAAGTTCTTTCAGCCGCGCGAAAATCAGGAAGGTGAAGCCCAGTGTCCGCGAAAATAACGCCGACTAACCTGACACCGGGAAAGTTAAGCCCTTTGGCGACCATCTGAGTTCCAAGCAATATATCAATCACGCCTTTTTTAAATAACGATAATGTTTCTTCCAAAGCGGAACCTTCGTACGGCTTTTCTGATCCAGCCTGAGGTTCGCAATATTTCTCCGCAGAAGAGTTTTCATCGCCGGAGTTTTCCGCAAGCCCAGTTACACCGGATTTACCGGAAACTGCTTTTTTAGAAGCTGTATCGGCGTCTACGCGGCGGATATACAAATCCGGAAAAGTGCGCCGCACTTCATCTTCAATCATTTCCGTGCCAAAACCGCGAAAACCCGCTTCCACGCAGCCGCATTTTGGGCACGCTGAAGGAGGCGCTTCATAATAACCGCAGTAGTGGCACATGCAGCGGCCGCGGCTTTTATGCCATGTAAGGGATACCGAACACCGTTTGCATGTAAGCTCCCATCCGCATTCCGGGCATTGGTAAAAATAAGCGAATCCTCTTCTGTTTAAAAAAAGGATTGTCTGCTTCCCCATTTGAGCCGTTACGCGAATTTCCTCTTTCAGTTCTTTTGTAAGGCATCCGCTTGTTTTTGAAAGGCTGACAGGTTTTATTTCCGGCATTCCTCCGCCTGAAAGCCGCCGCGATAAATCAAGGCGTTTTATATTGCCGTCTGCCATCAGCTTCCACGCTTCTGCCGAAGGAGTGGCGGAACCCATCACTAAGCGCGCGCCTTCGCTGCCGCATCTTTTAAACGCAATCTGGCGCGCGTGGTAGCGCGGCGTATTGCCTGATTTATATGAACCGTCGTGTTCTTCGTCAATGATGATAAGCCCAAGGTTCGGCACGGGCGCGAAGACGGCGCTTCTTGGTCCTATTACAACCGGAGCCTCTCCTTTTCTTATCCTCATCCACTGCGCAAGCCTGGAAGACGGACTCATTCCCGAATGAATGGTTGCAGCTAACGAACCGAAACGGCTTGTTATCATTTTCGCTGTCTGATGAGTAAGTGAAATTTCAGGCACAAGGTAAATGACAGACTTCCCTTCATTCAGCATATATTGCGCCGCGCGCAGAAAAACTTCTGTTTTTCCGGACCCTGTAACGCCGTAAAGATAAAACATAGAAGGCCGCGGCTTTATCCCCTGATCCACGTTCCCTTCAGTAATTTCGCATAACGCTGCGGCCTGCTCGCCGGAAATGGAAAGAGACGCCTGCGCTTCTTCCTCTCCGTAAGAAAGGGCAGGCTCTATTCCCCTGCGCCCTGACGGAATCATTGCCGCTAGCGCCTGCCCTGTGCTGCAAAAATAAAATTCCGCCATCCAGCGCGCAAGAGCAATATCTTTATCGCCGAATAAATATTCCGAATCCACTACGCGCCGTATTTTTTTTACAGCTTCCTTTTTTATTCCGCCGGGAGGATTTTTCCTTTCGGCAATTATATAGCCAAGACAGTCTCTTCTGCCGAAAGGAACCATCGCGCGTTTTCCCGCAGCCGCCTGCGCTTTATCATCAATTTGATATGTAAATGACTGTTCAAGAGGGTTGTCAAAAACCAAATCAAAAAATGGCCCCTCCATTATCAGGTATCCTTTTTTCCCTCTATTGCGGATCTTAGAAGTTTTAAATCTTCCCATGCGGGGCGCTTGTATTCTTCAGAACGCAGTAACGCCGCGGGGTGGTATGTAGCCAGAAAAGGGTAATTTCTGTCATCAACGGCAAGTTCGGTGAACCTTCCCCGCAGTCTTCCGATTGGTTCTGTTGATCTTAAAAGAGTCTGAGCTGATACTCGTCCTGCCGCAAGTATAAATTGCGGTTTTAAAATTGAGATCTGCCGTTTTAAAAAAAGCGAACAAGCGGCGGTTTCTTCAGGATAAGGATCGCGGTTTTTAGGAGGTCTGCATTTTACCACATTTGCGATAAACGCGTTCTCCGCCCGGGAAAGTCCGATAGAGAGCAGCATTTTATCCAGTAACTGGCCTGCTTTGCCTACAAATGGCCGTCCCTGTTTATCTTCGTCCTCGCCTGGCCCCTCGCCTATAACCATTACAACCGGCCGGATAATCCCTTCTCCCGGCACTGCGTTAATCCTTGTTGCACATAATGAACAATATTCGCAGACTTTGATTTCCAGCGCGATTTTTTCAATTGTATCGGCGTCATCATTCTTTATTGAATGAACCGCGTTTACCGTTATTTCTGTATCATCTGTAAAATGATATTCCTTACAATCGCTTTTATATCCTGAATCCAGATAATCCCCAGCGATATCAAGAAAACAGGCGATTTTTTGCTTCTCCGCTGAAGTCATGTCAATTATTATAACATGAAAAAATAGATTTTAGATATTTGTCAACAACTCACCAATATGGCATACATTGAAAGCTTTGGTTTGCCAGGATGGTAAAATTTATATAAAAATAAAAATTTTATACTAAAGAAGCTCTTGCAAAACTTCAGTTTTGTAAGAGCTTCCATTAAAAATCGTAGTTTTGCAGGGCTTCTGCCCGAAAAACTACTTAGCCGCGGCAAAACTAATCGAGTTTTGCAAGCGGCTATAAATATAGCGTACTCTATTGACAACTACGCTATATATAGGGTACTATATGTAGTAGGTTATTGGAGAGGAACGCTATATGAGATGCCCTCATTGCGGCACTATTGAAGACAAGGTAATTGAATCACGATCCCTTGCAAACGGCGATGCTGTGCGCAGACGGAGGGAATGTATTAATTGCGGTTACCGGTTTACAAGTTATGAAAAGATCGATGAAAGGCAGTTCATGGTAGTGAAAAAAGACGGCAGAAGAGAGCCGTTTGACCGCCAGAAGCTCGAACGCGGAGCAGCGCGGGCGCTGGAAAAGAGACCTGTTTCCCAAATGCAGATTGAAAGCCTAATTAATGAAATTGAAGACGAAACCGCTATTTTAAGCACCGGCAGCCGGGAGATTTCAAGTTCAGTTATCGGGAATCTACTGCTGGAAAGACTCGGCAAGCTGGATAAGGTGGCTTATATACGCTTTGCTTCGGTTTATAAACAATTCAATGATCTTGATGAGTTTATTGATGAAATAAAAAAAGTAGGAGTTGAGGATATATAATTACTTGAGGTATATGCCGGCAGAAGAAGGGGCTGCAAATGACAGATTATATCTGCGTTTACAGAAATACCGGCGTTCTGGGATTTTATCCCAAATTTCTTAAGATCGCGCGGGTCGCTTCGCGCGATCTTTTTTATGATGACTGACACCATAATTAATTTATGGTATAATTCATGTACTTGCGGGCTTTGTCTTTTAAGGGAGCCTCCATGCGCTTGGCGTCTTTTGATGTCCGGAGGATTGAATGAAAATAGGATTGGATACTTTTGCCTGCGACGGCGGTAAGTCCGGAGTAGGCATGTATTTAACCCAGTTTTTAAAAAATATACCGCCTTCCGGAGAAGCTCTTTTTGAACTTTTTGGCTGGGAATATGAAAGATATGCTTACAGCGATGTAGCGTCCCAGTTTGAATTTATTCCGCAGTGTTCAGTTCACAGCAGAACCGCTAATTCATTATGGCATATTTTCAAATACAGGAAATTCGCTTCTTCGCGGCAGTATAACGCATGTTTTTTTCCAGCCGCTCACAGATATCTTCCGTATAAGTCACCGTGTCCTTCTGTCGGCGTTGTTCATGACATGGCCGCATATTGGGGAAAAGGAATTAAAAGAGTGCAGCTTGGCGCAGTTCTGCGGATGATACTGCCTAATCTGCTGCGCCGGATGGATGTAATAATAGCTGTAAGCGAGTGGGTTAAGCAGGAACTTGTCGAAAAAGCGCATGTAAAAGAGAAACATATTGTCGTTATACCTAACGGCATTGATCATACTTCTTTTTATCCGCGTCAGAGAAATGAGGAAAGCGTGCTTTTAATACAGCCGTTTAGTTTTAAAAGACCGTATGTGCTTTGCGTTTCCCGAATTGATCATCCGATTAAAAACCATATTAGCCTTATTGAAGCGTTCGGCATTTTCAAGGAAAGAACGAAATACCCGCACAGGCTTGTCCTTGCAGGAGGAGACAGCAATAACGCGTCAGCGATAAAAGCAGCTGCGGCGGCATCCCCCTGGCGCAATGATATATTCTTAACAGGCCACTTTCCGCCAAAGAGCCTTCCAGAGCTTTATGCCGGCTCTGACTTTGCCGTTTTTCCGTCAATGTACGAAGGCTTCGGCATGGGCGCTCTGGAAGCAATGGCCTGCGGAGTGCCCACGCTCTGCGCGCGCGCCGCCTCTCTTCCCGAAACCGCCGAACACGCCGCCCTATATTTTGATCCGCACAATACCGAAGACATGGCGGACAGAATGGTAACCGTCAGCACAGATCGTGAAATCTACAATGAATGCCGCAGACTCGGTTTGGAAAGAGTTAAAGCCTTCTCCTGGGAAAAATGTATAGAGAGAACGCTGCAGGTTATTTATGATATTGCGGGGAAGTAAGAGAGTGGTATAACCAAAGTTCTCATTATCTAATACCAGGACTTTCACCTCTCCATCCAATATTCTCCAACAGCCACTGGAGTAAGATTTTTACATAACTTGTATCCCAATCCATTACAGTTGAAAATTTTGAGTTAGATTTATTAATAAAAGCAGTCATCGGCTCTTTTGGGAACAATAGCTCTCCACCCTTGAAAAAATCGAATATTCTTTTAGCTTCATCAGTGTCGGTCAGCTTGTATATTTCAAATAAATCCTTTGCGCCTTTATAATTCTCTCCGAGATTGACCGCTAACGCCCATTGTTTTATAGGTCTTAAAAACGGCTGGAATCCAATCGGTTCGCAGCCATATTTTCTGTAAATATCTGTGATATGCGCCCTGTATAAAGTCGGAGAATAATGTTCGAAATCCTTTATGAGTTTATGTTCATTTGTTTTTTCATCTACATAGGTATAGGCGAAAAATTTAGCCACGTTTTCATCGCGCGTCAGATCCAGATAATTCGTGGCAAATCCATAATGCTGTGCGATGGCTTGTGCGTCTATATCGAAGGTTAAAAACTCATCACCCCATTTGATCGGTTGGTTGAAATATTTAAATATTGGACATTTTTTCAGGGCGGCAATGAAGTATTTGGCTGTCCGTATCTTATCTATTTCATTATTACGAATTGCTCTTTGCAGAGACGGCTCAAAATGTTCATATTCTTTATGTTCACCTCTATAAATATAAGATGAGAATCCTGTTGGGTTTAGAAAAATTTTAAATTTATCCTCTGCTGTTTTAATGTAATTTCCGCTTAGCACTTTACCGTCTCTGGTTTGATTAATCATACCATGAATACTAATATCAGCATTTGACGATAGAACATTTAAACTCTGTATTAAATGTTCCCATGACATTAGGCTGCAGCCTTCGCGAATAGATATGTTCAATGCTTGTGTAAGGCTTGGAAAATCTGCGGTTCTGCCTCCAGTCATCAGTCTTGCGTTTGGATCAGCAGCCTTTTGTTTGAGAGTCTTTTTTCTTTTTCCCATATTATATTATACCAGTAAAATCTATAAAAAAAGGTGATGTATTATATCGACTTCATCATAGCTTCCCGTAAGGCTTTATTGATTCGTGTTTGATATCCTTTTTTCATACGGGCTATTTGACCGGCTGAGAGTTTTGGAGAATCTTCGTTGTAAATAATTGGATAATTTTTTATTTCCTTTATTCGTTCAGGACTTAATTTTTTTGAAGTAATCATTGAGTTCCTCCTTTTCATTATTATCCGCTTGACGTGCGGAAATTAAACGTATGCGCTCTCTATAGGTATATACTGTTTTTTATTGCTTATCTGCAAGAGCCTTTTCCAGCTTGGAATTGATGCCTATTCCAGTAAATGTATGAATTTGAATTTTATCTCGCGGAGACGCATCGAACCTTCGGTTCGCAGACGCAGAGTTTTTGTTCGAATTCTTATCTTTATTCCATGAAAATTACATATATCTCTCTCTGGTATTTTTAAAATATTTATTTTATATTAAATATTATGAATGAATATTTAATAATATTATCATTTGATGATGAAGCTCAAAAATGGTATGCGCAAAATGATGATATTCCCATTATTCTGGAAGATTTTTCTATTGATGCTCTGATTAAACGTGTAAAGCTGGCTGTACCGGAAATGCTTGAAATTAATAATTTACCTAAAACTGATATATATTTGGCAATTAAAATGGAACATCAGGCGGTCTTGGTTTGATGGCAGAATATGAGAAAAAGGTTCGAGGAAGAATCAAATAAATGTCCACAGCCTCCACATTAATAGCAATTCCAATGACCATCATCTGATTTTCCTGTTCCTTTACATCTCCAGTAATATGCTATAAATATATCCTTTATAACTTTTCAACCTTTCTCATTGCTCATTATACTATTTTATGCTATATTTCTAGTATGTATATTGCTATTGAATTTAACCCTTCTGCATTTAATCATGGCATTACAGAAGCCGCGATTAAACGCGCTTTTATAAACGTTATATATGATGATATTTGGGATGAATTTGACGACAAACACTTGCTTATAGGTTTTGATAACAATGGAACACTTCTTGAAATTATGTACAATGTTATTGATGAACAAAGTATAAATGTTTTCCATGCTATGGAGTGCAGGAAAATTTATTACCACTTGCTTAATGCAGGAAATTGAGAGGAATAATATGCCAAGAATGACAGATGAAGAAGCCAATGCGCTTGCTGAACAAGTTACCTTAAATCCGCCGAAAGTAACTGGAGACGGGAAAAGTGGATTTTTCATGAAACATAAAGGTAATGTGATTATTTTAGACGATGTATCCGCCACATGGCTGCGTGTTACTTCTGAATCAACCCATAAAACACCGTCTGATATTGTAAATGAAATGATACGAGAAAAAATCGCTGTTGCTGTATAACTGGCCTTTGGCCCCAAAAGATACTCATAAATCCTCCCTAAATTTTTGTTAATTCGTAACCTTGCGAAGTTTTTCTTCTCTTCTTGTAAAATCAAAGGTTAAAAGTTCGTAAAAGAAAAATGCGTCAAAATAGTAAGTATAAGGGATACCTTCTGAAAAGCTACTCATATTTTTTATAAAAATCTTACCTTCCTGTGAATAACCTTCCATTTCGACATTTTTAGTAAAGTTTTAAAGGGCTTTTTATTATCATCACCCAAAAGAGGAGTTTGGCTTTCCTCGTAACCCTCAATTTTAATATCGCCCATTTGGATAATTAATTTACCCGAATAAACGGAAGCGTCTTCTGATTCCCATGTTCCTATAAGGTCTACATCAAACCACAGGCGGCCTGAATCCTCAAGAAAATCTTCACAAGAGAGAAAAAAAAGAGAAACAAAGATAATAACAATTATTAATTTTTTCAAAAGAAACCTCCTAAATATTTATATGTTTTCATAGTTTTATTACTTATAACAGTAAATTGATCATAATTTATGCCTTTAAAGTCTTTGTCAATAATAAAAGCAACATTATAAACAGTATGTTCAACAGCACAGGAAATAATCTAATTCATTTTTTGACCGGAAGTTTTTTGATTTTCATCAATTTAAATTACGATATCAAAAAACTACTAAAAACAGAATCTTTTAAAGAGTAAAGAAAATCTCTTTACGTCCCCTTATGAGATATTTTGCGCTTTACAAAAAAATGTTAAAAGGTTCCTTTCAAATAATAAACCTAATATGCTATAATCAAAAAAGGTTCCATTAAAATTGTCTTATGGCACGGATAGGTTTTGCTCCCTCTGTATAATAGGGGCCACTTGAACCATCTGCGAAATTAAATGAAATTGAAAGACCATTTCTATCTAAACTGCTTGAGTAATAAACCTCACTTTTAAAATTACCCAATCCTCATCCTCTTCAATACAGATTACCCTTTTAACCTCTTTCCCTTCTAAATTAATTAGAATTTTTCTCTTTATTTTTTCTTATTTTTTATTCATTATAAATCTTTCTCCATCTTCTACATATGTTAATTCTTTTCCATCGTCAGATATATTAAAAGAAGACCATTTAAAATTATTACCATTAACAATATATGTAAATGTTATACTGCTTCCTTTTATTTTATAAGTGAAAGCTGATCTATCAGTATCAAATTTTCCTGTTAAATCTTCATTGAAAGTAGTATTAATCATCTCTCCTTTATATTCTTCTTCCCATTCTCCAATTATTGCGTTTTTTATAAAATCAACTCTTTTATAAAAAATATTATTTTTTAAAACAGCCTCACTGTATCTTAATCCAACTCCTTCCTTTTCTACATTGTATCCTGTTACTTTCTCAAAATAATCAGGACTTACAAGCTCAAATACCATACGCTGTCTTGTAAGATTTACTTTACTATAATCAATAAACATTTTTTCATACACACCCAATTCAAACAATTCATCGAATGTAAAATCATTTTTGTCTTTTCTTCCTATTTGATTTGCATAAGCTTCAATCTGTAAATCACTTGCTTTTTTGAATACCCAATTCCCTTCAATTCTGTCATATTTTAAATTTTCAACATCAAATTTTTTAGTCATTGACATGCTGTTTTTTATATACACAGCATTTCCATCTTCTAAAAATACTAACCCGTAAAAATACGTTCCCATGTTTCCCTGACTTTCATTAAGCCAATATGTTCCGTATAAATCAGCTTTTTCATCTTTTGTAACAGCATTTTTTTTGTTACTACCAGACACTCCATCTTTCTTTGAACATCCTGATAACATAACCATCACCGCCAAAATCATCAATCTAAATATTCTTAAACCGTTTTTCATTTTTCTCTCCTTTTATTTATTTTTATCTTTTCTTAAAATGAAAAGTATACCCCTGATCTGTATATTGAAATTCTTTCTTATCTACAGATAATTTATATTCAAATGGCGTACTATTAGTAGGATATATAAATGTAAGTACATTTCCAGATAAATTATATCTATATTCTTTTATACTCCCATCATAGTCTTCATAACTTCCCGTATTATCATCATTGAAAATAAAATCGTATTGTACTCCTTCATATTCCCAATACCATGTTCCTGTAAAATCTTTTTTTAAATCTTCTAGCTTTTTATAAAAAATATTATTTTTCATAAGATCTTCACCGTATCTTAATTCATTATTTTCATTTTTTATTCTTTCTCCTGTTACATTTTCAAAATACTCCGCGCTTACAAGATTCATTACATCACCACTTATATTTAACAATAATTTGTCATAATCAACTGTAAATTTTTCATACGCGTTTAATTCCAAAAGTTCCCTAAATGTAAAATCTTTCCCATCTTTTCTTCCATATTGTGTTGCAAGCAAATCAAGCTGTAAATCTGTCATTCTTTTTAATACCCAAAAATCTTCTATCTTATTAAATTATACTAGACTTACAATACTTTTTCCTCCTCTTGAATCAGAATTTCTTACATTCATAATAGTTCCATCTTCAAGAAATATAACTCATCGATAATTTAAAAATAATCCGCCTAGTCTTTCATAAAGCCAGTATGTTCCGTAAATATCAGCTTTTTCATCTTTTACAATAGTGCTTCCTTTTTTATTTTCTATCTCTCCTTCTTTTTTTGAACAACTTGAAAACACCAAAATTAAAACTAAAATTACAAATGTTAATAAATTCTTTTTCATCTTTATCTCCTTTTATTTTTACTTTTCCCCTGAAATGTTTTTAAATTATTGTTTTTATCAAGTTTTTTTATCAATAGTGTCCTGTCTTATACAAATGACGGAATAAATGTTAAGCTAACTCCTTATGCAATAAAGAATTAGCGCATTTGTTTTTATGCAAACCGAATAAGACAGGACACTGTATTGAACACCCATCTTCATAAATGTTCTCAAATGTATCAATTTAATATTATTACATGAAAATAAGCTCACATTTCTCTAATATTTCTTCTTGATTTAAAATATTAATTATTCCACTCACAAATAAAACCAAAATTATCAAGACTAAAGAAAGGTTCGTTAGGTATGATTCCAAAATTGCTTAAATCATCCCACCTATATTGATTACCCATATTTTGAGGATTATCATTTCTGTAAATTACCATTTTATCTTGGCCTAAATAATTATTAGGCTCACCTCGCGCCCATGCAGTATAAGTCATTGGTTCACCAGTTATCCATTTAAATATACGATCACTTCCGCAATAACCGCCAATCCAATAATAATTTCTGCTTCCCACTTGTAATACACTTTCGATAAATTTTTGTTCTTCTTCTGTTGTTATAGTTGCAAGAAATCCTCCCAAATTTTCACAATATGCTTTTGCTTCCTCCCATGTCATTGATATTTCAATCAATTGATATGTATGTTTAGCTTTTTGATTAGAATCAGTCAATGAAACACAAGAAGTAATAAATAATACAATTACAGGAAAAGAAGTCCAAATTTTTTATTAACCTTTTTCATAAAAACCTCCAAAGTTTAAAATTTACATAACTGGAAATAAAAAATTAACATTGCTAATAGCAAGTACAATATAACTATAAAAAGCAAGTTGTCAACAGTTATTCATATAATATTCTTAAATTATGAAATCAGAGCCAGAACTTATTAGGAAAGTATTATCAAATAATATTAAGAAATTTAGAGGAATATTAAATTATACACAGGAGAAATTGGCAGAAAAGGCTAGTTTATCGTCACAGACTTTAAATGATATTAAAGGTTGTAGGAGATAGGTTAGTTCGAAAACCCTTTCATTACTTGCAAAAGCTTTAAATATCAATGAATTTGAATTATTATTGCCTGATATTCAAGGAACTGCTCAAAAGCCAAGAAAATCTTCTTTAAAGTCACTCATAACTTTTAAAAATAAAATAAAGAATCTAATTGATACTCAATTTGAAGATGCCATTGACACAGGGAATTTTAAATAAAGCTAAGATACCGCTGTAAATACATTCATATAACTTAATTCCCCACTTTTATTATACACTTTGTCATACAAACCTCCGCGCATTTCCCGCAGCTGGAGCATTTACTGTAATCAATAACTGCAAGGTTGTTTTCCATTGAGATCGCGCCTTGCGGGCACTCCTTGACGCATTTAGTGCAGGCGATGCAGCCGATGGAACATTTTTTTCTGGTCACAGCTCCCTTTTCGATGTTTTTGCAGGCGATTAATACAGGGATGTCCGCTTTTTGTATTGATATCAGTTTGTTTGGACACGCTTTAACGCAAAGGCCGCATCCGGTACATTTTTCCGCGATGATGTGTGCAAGGTTATTCTCCATGCAGATTGCGTCAGAGGGGCATACTGTAAGGCAGTCGCCGTAACCAAAGCAGCCGAATGCGCAGGAATTTTGACCGCCGAAAGCCGGTTTTGCGGCCTCGCAGGATTGAATGCCTTTGTATTCCATTTTTTTTATTTGCGCGTTACAGTTACACGAAACAAAAGCGCGTTTTTCTTCGATGCTTCCGGCTTCAATGCCCATAATTTCGCTGATTTTCGCAAGGAGTGACGCGCCGCCAGGCGTGCATAAATTTGTTTTAGCGTTTTCTTCGATCAAAGCTGAGGCATAACCTGAACATCCCGGATATCCGCATGCGCCGCAGTTTGCGCCCGGCATAATGCCTGCAAGCTGCGTTATTCGTTCATCGATTTTTACATACATCAGTTTTGACGCAACGGCGAGTATACATGAGCAGATAAGACCCATGGAAGTTACAGAAATTACAGCTGTCAGAATAACATTCATATAAACTCCTAGCGGAACATATTTTCAATTACGCCGTTAAAGCCGAAGAACGAAAAAGAAAGCAATGCCGCCGATATCAGCGTTATGGGCAAACCTTTGAACGCTTTCGGAGGATCTGTGTTTTCGGTATATTCACGGATACCGGAAAAAATTACCATGCCAAGTAAAAATCCAAGTCCTGAACCGAACGCGTTAACCAAAGCTTCAATATACGAATATTCGTTTTTTATATTCACAATTGTAACAGCGAAAATAGCGCAGTTTGTTGTCATCAGCGGAAGATAAATCCCCAGGATTTTATACAATGAAGGGATGTATTTTTTTAATATAATCTCTACTATCTGCACAAGAGTCGCAATAACCAGAATAAAAACAATTGTCTGTAAAAACCCAAGTCCGTTTCTGTCCAGAAGATATCTTTGAATCGGCCATGTGACAGCGGTCGCTAAAATCATTACAAAAATAATAGCGGCGCTCATTCCGACAGCGCCTTTCATATCTTTTGATACGCCCAGGAACGGACATACGCCCAGGAACTGGCGTAAAATATAATTATTTACAAGTACCGCGCCTACAATTAAGGTAACAAGAACTTTGTAATCCATTATTTTACTCCTTGTGCCGCTAAGGATTTTGAGCATACAGCTTTTGACGGACATGCCTCGCATCCAAAATCATCTTTTTTAATGGCTTTACCTTTCGAGACTTTGTTAATAACCGCGATTAATAAACCAAAGGCGATAAAACCGCCTGGAGCGAGCGTGAAAATCTCGATGCTGTTTTCGGATAACCAGGGAAATCGCAAGCCGAACCATGTTCCCGATCCTAATATTTCGCGTAACGATGATATTAAAAGGAGCGCTATAGTGAAACCCGCGCCCATGCCGATTGCGTCTACCGCGGAGTCAAGCATTTTATTTTTATTCGCGAACATTTCCGCGCGGGCGAATACAATACAGTTTACGGCGATTAGCGGAAGGAAAATACCAAGCGCCTGATACAGGCTGTACGCGTAAGCTTCCACAACCATCTGCACAATGGTAGTAAAACCCGCGATTAAAATGATATAACACGGTATACGCACCCTGTCGGGAATGTTTTTACGCAGAAGAGAAATAGTGATGTTTGATCCTATTAAAACAAAAGTTGTTGCAAGTCCCATTCCTAACGCGTTTTGCGCCTGCGTTGATACAGCAAGCGCCGGACATATACCCAATATGAGAACCAGAACAGGGTTTTCCCTGATTATTCCGTTTAAAATTATTTGCAGTTTTTTGCTCATAACAGACTCCTTACCGGTGAACCATTTCAAACGCTGTAATCGCGTCGCGGACGCCGTTCTTGTACGCGTTAGATGAAATTGTAGCGCCGGTAACAGCGGTAATATCGTGGAGATGTTTATCCTTGCCGATATACTGGCTTTCGTGCGGATCAGAGAAAACCGCGTCAGTCATTCCCTTTGTTTCAGTATGGGACAATACTTGGGTTTTTATTATCCTGCCGTCATTATCAATTCCGCAGATCATATTAAGGTTTCCGCCGTATCCCGGCACTGATATCATAAAAATATAGCCTGCGTTATTTGCCGCCCTGTAGACTTCGGTAATTGTTCTGGGAAGTCCTTCAGCGTGCAGCAGCTCAAAATTATCCGCCCCGGGAATAATTTCCCTTCTTGCCGCTGCCGCGCGCTGTGCCGCCGCGTTTTCTATAACAGGAGCCGTGAAATTATTTACAACAGCAAGCGCGCCTGATACAAAAAGACAGATAAGGGACAGGACTATTATAGGCATGATGAAATCTTTATTCATTATTTGTATCTCCCGCCTAATGCTTTCTTATAAGAAATCTTGTTAATATACGGAACAAGCATGTTCATAAATAAAATAGCGAATGATACCCCTTCGGGATAACTTCCGAAAAGACGGATTACAACCGTTACAAGTCCGCATCCTGCGCCGAATATTGCGCGCCCAAGTTCTGTTTGCGGGCTTGTCACATAATCTGTCGCGCAGAAAACAGCGCCCAAAAATAAACCGCCTGTTAACAGATGGAAAACGGCGAAATCAAAACCGCCTGCTAAAAATGTTAAAATAAAAACCGTGCCGATAAACGTAAGCGGAATTACCGGTGTTATTACGCGGCGGATTAAAAGATAAGCTAAACCTATTAAAAGCGCAAGTTCGCTTGTCTCTCCTATGCAGCCGCCGTGTACGCCGAGAAATAAATCCCATGTGCCGGGCAGGGTGTAAGGTTCTCCCCTGAACATGCTTAAAAGATGAGCGAGAGGAGTCGCGCCCGTTACAGTGTCGAAGGGAACTACCCATGTTGTCATTGTTACAGGAAACGCGAGGAACATTACGATGCGCGCTGTTACGGCAGGGTTTGCGATATTTTTTCCAAGTCCGCCGAAAAGCTGTTTCACAAGAATTATAGCGATAAAACTGCCTACAACTGCCTGCCAGATTGGAATTGTTACGGGTAAATTGTATGCCAGAATAATTCCGGTCAATGCGGCAGAATAATCAAAGATGGTATTTTTTCTTTTCAAAATTTTTTCAAAAGCCCATTCAAAGAAGACGCAGGAGAAAACGCAGACTGCGGTGACTATTGCGGCGCGCGGCCCGAAAACCCAGACGGCGATAACAAGAGCAGGGCAGAGCGCGATACAGACATCGCACATTATTCTGTTGGTTGTCAATTTATCGCGGAAATGCGGCGCGGGCGAGACTGTCAGGAGGGGAGTCTTTGTCTGTTCGTTCGTATTGGAACTCATTATTTCGCCTCCTTTTTTTTCGCCTTTTGTTCCTGTTCATATTCCCATAACATATTTTTCGCGAGTATCATCACCTGAACAAGAGGCCTTTTCGCCGGGCATGTAAAAGCGCAGCAGGCGCATTCGGCGCACATGTTCACTTTGAATTTTTTTAATAGTTCCGGTTTTTTTAATTCATACGCGCTTTCAATATTCGGCGGCATCAGTTTCATGGGGCATTTAAATAAACATTTTCCGCATTTAATACATGCCGTAGGTTCGGGCGGGATAGCGTCTTTTGCTGAAAACGCAAGAACCGCGTTTGTAATTTTTACAATCGGGACATCAATATTGGGAATCGCGATGCCCATCATTGGGCCGCCAAGCGTAATTTTTTTTACATCGCCGTTAAGTTTTCCGTCAGTTATAAGACCTCCGCAAAACTCGAATATGTCGCGGACCGGAGTGCCGATTGGAGCGATAACATTTAACGGCTTTTTTACCGCGGAGCCGTCAACAGTAACGCATTTTGAAACAAGAGGCTGTCCTGTTTTAATATACTTCGCAAAAGTCGCAACCGTTGTGCAGTTTACAACAATGCACCCGACATCAGGGAGGCGTCCGCCTTCCGGGACAACGCGTCCTGTTACATTATAAACCAGTACCTTGCGCTCACCCTGAGGATAAAGAGAAGGAAGAACGCGGACGGATACTCCTTCCATACCTTTACAGAGTTCCTGAAATTTTTTAATAGGCTCCGGTTTGTTATTTTCGATACAGATAATTATATTTTTTGGTTTTAAGTATTCCTTCATTAAAAGAACGCCGTCCCAGACAAAGCCGGTTTCATCTACCATTGTTCTTGTATCAGAAGTGATATAAGGCTCACATTCCGCGCCGTTTATTAAAATATAATCAAGTTTTACAGTTTCTTTTAATGTAAACTTGGGAGCGGTCGGATATCCCGCGCCTCCAAGCCCGACAACGCCTGAGTTCCTGACAGCTTCAAGGAATTCGTCAAGGTTTGTTACCTGCACAGGCGCAGTTTCGAAAGGCGTTTGATTACCGTCTGATGCAATTGTGATTGTAATAGCTTTCTCGCCTGTAAGACTGTCAAGCGTATCGATGCTCTTAACGGTTCCCGAAACGCTTGCGTGTACAGGCGATGAAACAAACCCTGACGCTTCTCCTATTACCTGTCCGACTTTTACATAATCGCCTGCTTTGACAACGGGGGTTGCCGGTGTTCCTGAATGCATCAGCATCGGCAGTTTAACTTCAGACGGCACCGGTATTGTCTGCGGCGCGCACATTGCGGTATTTTTACAGTGCGGCGTTTTAACACCGCTAAGCTTCTTCATAGCTGCATACTCTCCTGATTCTTTAACGTATTATAGTTGATTTTTTTACTTTTTAAAAGAGGACAACAAGCTTCATTGTATAATATAATTGGTTAAAATATCATCATATATCAGGTTTTTTTCATTGACAATTAAAAATAAGTGGAGTTATCATCTATAAACAAAGATTTATTTTTATATTTTTTATTTTTAACTAAAGGAGAAAAAAATGAAGCGAAATTTATGCAAAAAGTGCCTGCCTGTTTTACTGGTCATGGCGCTTATTTTTGCCGGTTTAACTTCCTGCGGCAAAAGCGGTTCTGCGGTGAGCACGCCTTCAGCCAATGTTTCCGCTGAATTAACCCTGATGATGTGGTCGGGAAATGATGTTTTTTACAGAGATATCGGCAACCAGAATCTGACTCCGGATGATTTATTATCGCAAAATATTGCAGCAGCTTATGCTACCGCGAAAGAATTTAAAAAACTTTACCCTAATGTCAGAATTAATATTTTCGCAAAATCCGGCGATCCAAATGATGATAACGGTTCGTGGGAACAACACCGTGAAAATTTCCGCATGGAATACGGTCTTTATCCCGATATTTACGCCGCTATGGATATGATAGGTGATATCCAGAGAGGACTTATCGCCGATTTATCAGTATTCGCGGATGATCCGATGTATAAGAGTTTTAACCCTCAGGTTATGGGTCTTATGAATGTGGAAGGACGCCAATTCGGTCTTCCTCAATATCTGCTGCCTTGGGGAGTATTTATTAACAGATCGCTCGCGGACGCGAATAATATTGATATTCCCGATCCGGACTGGAATATTAACGAGTTTACCCGTTTTATCAGCCATTCAAGGCAGAATGAATTTTACGGGATAATGGGCGACTATGCTGTAGACGGATACCTTATAACAACAGGTACGCGAGATTTTACATACCAGTTAATTAACCGGAAACCCGGAGATTCGTTTGTAAACATTAACTCCGACGCTGTCCGCAGTCTATTGCGCACTTATTCGCAATGGACGCCCAATGCCCTTTACCCCAACTTGGATCAGGGCAGGATTGCGACCGAATTCATGGACGAAAACTGGTGGTGGAGTTATAAGTTCTTTATCGAAGGCAAACTGCTAGTAAACACAGGCGATCCCTGGATGATGGGAGACGCCGCGCATCCTGATCCAAATCACTGGGGCGCTGTAAGAGCTTCCGACTGGGATATTTATCCGCGGCCGTCCACAGATTATGTTGGCAACAATGTCGGTATTGTTCTTGATCCGTTTGTTATCCGCAACTACGCGATGGATGACGGAAACCCTGCTCTCTCCGATGATGAAAGATCAAGGCTTTCAATCGCATGGGAATTTGCGAAGTTCTGGTGCGGCGACTCGCGCGCATGGGAAGCCCGCGCAAGGCAGTTATTCCTTGACGGCGAAACATATAAATCCTGCCTTAACGATTCATTCCCGATGGTAACAGGCGCGGAATTCCAGCGTCAGATGGACATATGGTATATTCCAGATATCCACCAGAGATTCAGAGACAAGAATAAAATGCCCGGTTTCCATAAAGTATTAGAGCTGTGGGAATCCGGCCAGTTCTGGGATGTATCAGATAAAGCATATCCGTGGTTCTACGATTTTGAAGGAAGCCGCAGGGAGATTGCTTATGAATGGCAAAACGCCTACAGCGCGGACGTAACAGGCGCGGAAAGATTTGCGCCTAACTGGCTGGATCAGGTATACGCGAGACTTCCCTCATGGAACACCGCCATGAATCAGCGGTGGGAGACAGAGATGCGCATATTAGAGGAAGGCTTAAACCGGTATTACCCCAGATAAGGAAGATTATAAAAACACAACAGCGCACGAAGGAAGAATTAATATAAATTCCTTTGTGCGCTTTTATTGTTAATTGAGGCTTTTCCAAAACTTTCGAACCGAAGGTTCGCATTTTTAGGAAAAGCTGCCTTAGATTTAATATCTCTTTGATTGATGTTTTGCGAGGCTGAGCTGGTGTCGAAGTTAAAGATATTTATACTAATTACGATAACAATCTCCCTTACAGGCGGCATATTGTTCTTTCTGCTCGGCTCTGGAAAAGTTAATTTAGAACCTGTAAGCCGCGCTGAATCTGACGCCGCTTACGCGCTTTTGCGTAACTCGCTTAATAACCCAAGATATACTTATGTTGATTTTCTTACCGATAACAGGCCTATAGTAAGAAATAAAAACGAAATGACAGCAGACGGCAGCGCTTACATAAACGGAAGCGAAACTGTCTCGTTTAATATATACGCTCTTGATGCGGGTTTATACTTCTTTGCGCTTGATTATAATTTTATGGAAAACAGTTTTATGGACGTAACCGTATCTTTAAAGGTTAACGGCGAAACACAGTATTCCGAAGCGAATAATATCATCCTGCCTGTATTCTGGGAGGATGAATCTAAAATATATCCGGTTGACAAATACGGTGATGAATCAATCCCGATGCAAAGGCAGGTGCCTGGCCCTCATAATGTCTGTCTTTTTGACACCAGCTATACTTCCGATTTACCGCTTAATTTCCTTTTACAGCAGGGCGGGAATGTAATTGAAATTACAAATGAGACATCTCAAATCTTATGGGTTGGGAATTTAACGGCTTATTCATACAGGGAGCCTTCTCCTTACAAAGCGCCGCAGGGCGGCATAGCGCAGGATTTTTTCACTGTTAACGCCGTAAGTTATGTGAAAAAAAATTCACCTCATGTTTCCAATGTTTCAAATTCCAGCCCTCATATAACGCCTTATGATCCTGTTACAAGGCATATTAACACAATTAATTTTACAAGAGCCGGAAATGAGGTTTTTTACAATGTTGCGGTTTCACATGACGGTTATTACGCCCTTACCTTCCATTCAAGATCGGCATCGGAGGATTTCGCTTCTTTTATCAGCGTAAGAATTAACGGCGAGATTCCGTTTGCAGAAGCCGCCTCCTATCCGTTAGCTCCGAATATGAATATGTGGCGCAATCAAACAATGACAGACGCAGACGGAAATCCGTATTTATTTTATCTGAAACAGGGGACTAACACTATTTCTGTCAGAACGGAAATTTCTCCCGTCTCCCGCCAGCTGCGCGGTCTTCGTCTTCTGATTGATCATATAAACCAGTTCGCGATTGAAGTAAGAAAAGTGACAGGAAAAGATATTGACAGAAACCGGACATGGCGGCTGACACAGTATATTCCGGAGACAAAAGATTATCTGGACTCATATGATATTATTTTCAGGGACATAGTTCATGAACTTTCTAAATACAGTCCAAAGGGAATAAATTCCTCAGTTGTTTCCCCGATGGTGCAGGCTCTCGCGTTTCTGGAAAGGCTCCGCGAAAAGCCGGATGAGCTTCCGCTTTACGCGAAAAGTTTAAGCGGGCATGATTCATCGCGCGCCGCGGTTAATGTCGCGGTGCAGAGCGCTTCTGTGCTTCAGCAGGCCGGAGTCGCTCTTGACGCCCTTTATGTAATTGGCATAACGCTTGACTCTATTTATCTTGGAAGAGCTGACAGGCTGCCGAATGAAAGGGCGAATTTTTTCGCGGTGCTGAAAGACGGAATACAAAAATTATGGAACAGCTATACATCAGAAAAATTTACAGTACGCAATGAAGCGGACGCGCTCAATGTCTGGTATGCCGCTTCCTACATGCAGGTTGACTTATTACAAAGAATGATAGACACCCGTTTCACTCCGCAGACAGGAATCAAAGTAAATCTTTCTGTTATGCCCGATGCCAATAAACTAATCATGGCGAGAGCGGCGGGAACTAACCCGGATATAGCGATGGGGCTTGGCTCATGGATGCCCTTTGATTTGGCATTGCGCAACGCCTTATATGACTTCACTAAATTTAATGATTTTTGGCAGTATATGGGGAATTATGTTCCCGGAGCTCTTACAAGTTATGTTTTAAATGAGGGAGTATTCGCTGTTCCTGAAACCATCACTTTTGCCGCTACAGTGTACCGTGAAGATATTTTAGGTCAGTTAAATATTCCGCCTCCTGAAACATGGAACGACATTGCGGAAATGATGTCGGAGCTCCAGCGTTTTGATATGAGCTTTTATATGCCGATTGCTTCCGGCATCGGCTATAAATGGTTCTTTCAGACTTCTCCGCTTATTTACCAGTTCAACGGCGATTTATACAGAAGCGACGGTCTTGGAACCGCGATAAATGAATCGAACGCGGTAAGAGCGCTGACTTTCCTGGGCGATCTTTTTACAACTTACGCTCTTGCGGAACAAGTCCCTGTTTTTTTCAATTCATTCCGCTTTGCGCAGACCCCTGTCGGCATTATTGACGCGGAGACATACATCCTTCTTACTCACGGAGCTCCGGAACTTTTAGGTCAATGGAGTCTCTCGCCGTTTCCGGGAACAGTACAGGAAGACGGCGGCATTTCCCGCTGGTTTATCGGCAACGGAACAGGTTCTGTTATTTTTGAAAATACCAAACAAGCGCAAGACTGCTGGGAATTCCTTAAATGGTTTATCAGTGAAGAAACACAAACTAATTTCGCTTTCTCGCTTTATTCAAATTACCGGATTTTGCATATGTCTTCCAACTTAAACGCTTTAAAAAATCTCCCGATAGAGGATAAGGATTTACGTGTAGTTCTTGATTCTGTAAAGTGGCTTCGCGATGTGCCGCGCACTCCTGGACAGTATCTGCTGGAAAGAAGCCTTTCTGATATTTGGAATACAATGGTGTTTGACGGAACCCCCTCTAGAATCGCAATCGACGGGAAGGTGATTGATATACAGCGGGAGTTCAGAAAAAAGATGACGGAATTTGGTTTTCTGAATGCGCATGGGGAGCTTATTAAACCCTATGTGGTGCATGAGGTTGACTGGATTATTGAGCAAATAGAAAACGCAAGGCCGGAGCGTTAACATGTTGTTAAAAAGAAGATCGTCTGTTACGGCGATGGACGGACTGCACGCGTTCACGCTGCTTCTGCCTTACGGTCTTTTATTTTCTGTGTTTATAGCAATACCTATCGCGGTAGCGATATATTTATCTTTTACATATTTCGATTTAGTGCAGGCACCCTCTTTCGCGGGATTGCATAACTATATCGCGCTGTTGACTCAGGATACGGTTTTTTTTCAGAAAGTTTTACCTAACACAATTTATTTCGCGCTTATTGTCGGCCCCGGCGGTTATGTGATTTCATTTATCATGGCATGGATGCTCGCGCAGATACAGCCTTTGCCGCGCACGATTCTCGCTCTTCTTTTGTATATGCCGTCTCTTGCGGGAGGAGTATTTATCAGCGTAGTGTGGAGGACGATTTTTTCCGGTAATCAGTCAGGATATATAAACGCGATTCTTTTACGATGGAATCTGATAGAAACCCCGGTTCAATTTTTACAATCACCGGATTATTTATTAAGCATAATGATTATAGTGTCTTTATGGAGCGCGATGGGTATCGGGTTTCTTGCAATGCTCGCAGGCATTTTAAATATTAACGAAGAACTTTACGAGGCCGCGTATATCGACGGTCTTAAAAACCGCTTTCAGGAAATCATTTATATCACTATTCCTTCCATGAAGCCGCAAATGCTTTTCGGCGCGGTAATGGCTATTGTGGGAGCGTTTAATAACGGCGCGATCGGTGTAGCGCTTTCGGGGGTTAATCCAACGCCTGATTATTCAGGACAGCTTATAACCAATCATATTGATGATTACGGTTTTTTGCGCTACGAAATGGGTTATGCAGCCGCGGTATCGGTCGGATTATTATGTATAGTGTGGGTATTCTCAAAAATAGCCTACACATTTTTTGGGGAGAAGGATTAATATGGCGTCTTTTCAGGGCATGAAAATTAACCCATCCAAGTTTCACTCATCGCAGATAAAATTCTACCTTGTAATTTTGCCTGTTGCCCTGTTTATGACATTGCCAATCATTTACATTCTGAATCAGGCATTTAAACCCCTTGATGAGCTTTTCCGTTTTCCTCCCACTTTTATTGTGGAGCGCCCTACTTTGCAGAATTTCAGGATGATTTTTGATCTTACATCCGGCACGGGCATTCCAATGACAAGGTTCCTTGTAAACACAATTGTTATAACCGTGCTTACCGTGGGACTTTCTATATTAATAACCGCGATGGCGGCATACGCTCTTTCAAAAAAGAAATTCCGTTTGAAAAATTGGGTGTTCAAGATTAATCAGGCGGCTTTGATGTTTGTTCCGGCGGCGGTCGCTATTCCCCGTTATCTGATAATCGTAAACATAGGGCTTAACAATAATTTCCTTGTGCATATACTGCCGCTGCTTGCAATGCCTGTCTGCCTGTTCCTAGTAAAACAGTTTGTGGACCAGGTGCCGGATTCATTAATTGAGTCCGCGCGCCTTGACGGGGCAGGGGAGATTGTTGTGATGTTCAGAATTGTGTTTCCTCTGATTAAACCCGCTCTCGCGACGGTCGGAATCCTATGTTTTCAGATTGTATGGGGCGCTACAGAAGCCTCTAATCTCTATCTTGTAGACGACACTCTTAAATCTTTTTCTTTTTATATTACAAATATCGCTACTTTGAATACTCCGGCAATGGCCGGCGTGCAGGCCGCGTCCTCTCTTATCATGTTTCTACCTAATCTGATAATTTTTATCGCGATGCAGTCAAGAGTTATGAATACAATGAGCCATTCGGGGATTAAATAATGGGACGCTGTCAATTAACAGTTTTTGTTTTAATACTGTCTGCCTCCTTTATAGTTAATTCTCCGCAGCTTTGCGCGCAGCAGTCCACTATTGTAAATTTCGCTGAAAACAGAAAAGGCTGGTTTGTGCCGACTCAGGACGGATATCTACCCGATCGGAACATTACAACTCTTGGATTAAACAAGCCGGAAAATATCAGTTTTGGCAAAAATGACGTGCTTTATATAGCGGATACCGGCAACAGGCGCATTGTTCTTTTTGATACCAATTCCGGAAATGTTGTCAGGACAGTCCATTATGACGGTTTCACATCACCGCGCGGCGTTTTTATAACAGAAGATGAAACATTATATGTAGCGGATTCAGGCGCGCATGCGGTTTTTATTTTCAGCGCGCAGGATGAATGTATAAAAACAATTAATACGCCTCATTCAATGGCTTTCGGAGACACTCAATTTTCTCCTTACCGCGTCGGAGTTGATCCAAGGGGCAACATGTACATCATCGGCGAAGGCGTATTCAGCGGAATAATTCATCTTTCAAGCGAAGGGGAATTTTTAGGTTTCTTTTCTTCCAATAAAACCACGCTGTCTATTGCCCAGTTTCTGCAGAATATTTTTTTCACAGATCGGCAGAAAGAAGGACTTCTGGACCGTATCCCGCTTACATTCTCTAATGTTTTTGTGGATCCGCGCGGTATTGTGTATTCAGTTTCCATGGGACGCGATGTTGTAATGGAAGGCCAGGCGCTTAAAAAACATGATATGGCAGGCCGCAATATGCTTGAAACATGGACAACAATGTCGCTTACCGATGTAACAGTTGACAATCATGGCAATATTTTTTCCACATCGCTTAACGGGTGGATTCAGGTAAACGCTCAGGACGGAGAGGAAATCTTCTTTTTCGGAGCGGGGCATCTTAGCGCCGAGGATATCGCGGGCTGGTACAGTAACCTTTCCTCCATCGCGGTTTCATCACAGGGGCATATCTGGACGCTGGACACAGAGAAAGCCTTTTTGCAGAGTTACACGCCGACAGAATATACACAGTCCATTTACAGAGCGCAAAGGTATTTTAACGAAGGCCACTATACCGAAGCGCAGAGAGAATGGCAGAATGTTCTGCGTTTTAACCAGATGTCAGTGCTTGCGCATAACGGTCTTGGCAAAGCGTATTTGTATCAGGAAGAATATGAAAAAGCGCAGTATGAATTTTATGTGGCGGGAAACAGGGAATTTTACAGTCAGGCTTTCTGGGAAACCAGGAACAACTGGCTTTTGGGTAACATATCATATATATTAATCGCGCTGGTTGTTATTTTCGGCGGCTTATTTATTATAAACAGGATTCCTCAGGGAAAAGCGGTCAAAGTTTTTTTTTCCGGCTGCGCAGCCGCGCTGATGAACTCAAAGTATCTTAAGACTTCACTTTTTTCCTTCTCCGTCGCGCGCCATCCTATGGATAATTTCCACTACATGAAATATAAGCAGAAAGGCTCTGTCGCAGGCGCGGCTTTAAATTTTATTTTGTTCTTCGCGGCTTTTCTGATATTCCAGACTTCAAAAGGATTTATCGTTCAGTTAGTTGAAATTGAGGATATGGATTTTAATGTAATTATCGGGGGATTTTTCGGGATTTACATTCTGTTTGTTATCTGCAATTACCTTGTTACTTCGATTAACGACGGCGAAGGCGGCGTTCTTGACATTTTTAAGCTGGTTTCTTATTCCATGCTGCCGCTTTCTGTTACATTGCTTTCTGTTACGCTGATTTCGCATGTAATTACAGATAACGAAAGATTTCTTCTTAATTTAATGCTGTTTGCCGGCATTTCATGGACTGTCGCGCTTTTATGGCTGGGACTGCAGGAAGTGCATAATTACAGTTTTTCAAATACGTTTAAAAGCCTGATTTTTACCGCGGTTTTTATGTTAATCGCGCTGATAGTGTTATTCAATATGACAATTTTATTCGATCAATTTGTGCAGTTTATCGAAGCTATAATAAGGGAGGCATATGCGAATATCACCAAAATGTATTAAAATAACCGCTTCCTCTCTCGCTGTAATTCTGGTTTTATCCTTCAGCGCTTTCGCTCTCGATGTTTATTTCCCGACAAACAGGGATACGCGCCTTCCGCCCGCGCGCGCTGTATTTGATGTAATAAATACTGACGGTTATGAACTGCTGGGGCAATACGGGGACTTCGCGTATTATTTTCGCTCTGATCGTGACATTATATTAGCGGAAAATACGCGGACAGGACACACATGGAAAACAGGGCTTGACGCTCCTTTCGGACAGGATCTTGACAGGGCTATTGATGCGGCTCAGACAACCGATGAAAAAATCAAAGCCGCAGAACCCAGAGAAGTGCGCCTTAACGCGACCTATGTCGGAATAGCTAATTCTCTTTTAACCGTTGAGTTATATGACGACGCGTTTAATATAAATATTATTTCTTCCGCCTCAAGACAGGGAGCAAGATCGGATCTTGTAAAAGAAGCAGATGGACATTACCGTCTGGACGCCCGTTTTACAAATATTGATTTATTAATCAGGCTGCATATTCACCTAACAGACAGAGGTATAAGCTACCGTATATATGATCATGAAATCGAAGGAAAGGGCGCAGACAGAATGGCCGCGGTTATTATAACTCCCTTTCTGGGAGCAGCGGGAGGCGTGCGCCAATATTTTAATCCGCAGACAGGCGTGTACGGAGAAGAAGTCCACATCCCGATGACGCCGGGATACGCGTTTGTGCCTGACGGCAGCGGAGCGTTAATTCGTTATAATGACAATCCTGTAAGCATTAACCGCTACACAGGGTTAGTGTACGGCAGTAATCCGTCGGAATCAATGTTTTATTATAACAATACTGTTTACGCAGTTGAAAAAAAAGAACCTTTAATGCCGGTGTTCGGAGCTGCAATCGGAAATAATCAGGCGGGTTTTGTCGCATGGGCGGATGACGGCGCCGAGCATATGGAAATTATAATGTCTCCCAAGGGAAATATGACAAACTACAATTATATTTACCCAAGGTTTGTATATAACAGGCAAATACATCAGGTTTATAACCGGAAAGGCGAAGGATATTTCCGTCTTTATCCTGACCGCCTTCATTATGACATTTCTGTTGAATACCGTTTTCTTGATGATGAAAAAGCGAATTACGCGGGGATGGCTCATGAATACCGGAATCATCTGATTGAAAACAAAACATTAATTCCGGACAGGGTTCCATCTGACGGGATAATTCCTTTACGCGCGGATTTTATAATGAGCGATGTTAAAAAGAGCATAATAGGTTATTCAAATGTCGTAACAACAAGTGCGAAAGAAGTGGGCGAGATTATCCGCGATATGCTTGATAACGGAATTGATTCAATCAACGGCGGACTTTTAGGTTTTCAAAGCGGCGGCATTACTACAGGAAAACCCTGGGCGCTGAATTTTACAAGTTCGATCGGAACAAGAAATGATTTTAAAGATTTATTCGAAGAAACGGCCGGTATGGGAGTTGATCTTTCATTCGCTCAGAATTATACAATAATAAACAGAATTCAAATGAATCTTCCGCGTAATCAGGCTTATCATGTAAACCGCTGGGGCGTAAGAGCCATGGATAATTTGGATTTTTTCCTGCCTGTTCAGGAAATATCTTACGCGAGGCCGCAGCGAAGCGCCCAATGGTTTTCGCAGCAGACAGCAAGAGCTAAAGCAATCGGCGCTCATTCTGTTACAGCGGACGGAATCACAAACCGCCTTATCAGCCATTGGGGCCGCAATGACACCATAACAACGTCCGGGGCGATCGAATTATATGAAAAAACATTTGAAGAAAGCCCTCTTCCGATAAACGCGAAAACGCCGAATCAGTACCTGTGGAAGTACACGCGGCGTTTTCTGGAAACTCCTGTTTTATCAACACAATATATTCTGCAGACCGATACTGTTCCGTTTTTACAGCTTGTTCTGAACGGTACAATGGAGATGTACGCGCCTTACGCGAATTTTTCTTTTTACACGCAAAAGGATATCCTGCGCATGATTGATTATAATGTGTATCCGTCTTTCGCGCTTACTTACAAACCCGCGTATTTGCTTTCAAGTACAAATTCACTTAAATATTTTTCAACTGAATATGAAATTTACCGCGAGATAATAAAAAATGTTTACGCCAAAGTATCATCCGCTCTTTCTCAGGTAAAAGGAAGACAATGGCTTAACAGGACTGTGCTGGAGGAAGGCGTTATTTTAAACGAGTACAGCGGTAACGGTAAAATTATTATTAATTATACTGATTATGTATATTTATATGAAGGCATTCCGGTAAATCCGCAATCAGCTGTTTTTTACAGGGGTGATCATCCATGAAAAATAAAAACAAAAAAAAATTAAGCGTTCTTGATAAAAGACAGGGGCTGCTTGGTTATATGTTTCTTCTCCCCTGGCTTATTGGTTTTTTTATTTTCACTGTATGGCCGTTTGCGTATACAATTTTTTTAAGTTTTCATGAGGTTCGCCTTACTATTGAAGGCTGGCAGACAGTATTTACAGGACTTGATAATTATAACCTTGCGTTTTTCCGTAATATTGAATTTATGCCCGCTCTTTTATCATTTGTATCAATGGAGCTGACCTATGCGCCTGTTATTACAGTTATCGCGTTCATATTAGCTTTGCTGCTTAATCAAAACATCAGGTTCCGCGCGGGGTTCAGAGCGCTTTTTTTTCTGCCTGTTATTGTAATGAGCGGCCCTGTTATGTATCAGCTAATGGATTCAGGAGGCATGACATTCGCGGGCCTTGAAGACTTGGTTTTATTTCAAATGGTGTATATGTATTCACCCTGGCTTGCGAATGCGCTTTTTTTTCTTTTCGAAAACTATTCAATGGTGCTGTGGTTTACGGGTATCCCCATCATTCTGTTTATAAGCGGTCTTCAAAAGATTGACTCAAGCATGCTCGAAGCGGCAAGAATAGATTCGGCGACATCATGGCAAATACTCTGGAAAATAACCATACCTATTATAAGGCCTATTGCAATGGTATCGATTATTTTAACCATTGTGCAGCTTGGAACATACTCGATAAATCCGGTTTTACCGATGGTGCAGGACGCTATTTACACTACAACAAGCGGGCTGGGGCTCGCGAGCGCTTTCGCGTGGGTTTATACCGCGGCAGCCCTGGCTTTAATGGGAATCGCTTTCGCGCTCCTTAAGAGCCCGAAAGAAGACACTGAAAAAGAACTGAAGAAAGCGGCTAAAAGAAGGAATGCGTAAAAACGGAGTAATAAATATATGTTAAAAAAATTACAGCCCGCAATACATTTTTTAAAACGTATTAATTATAAAAATCTTGTGATTTATACCGCGCTGATTCTGATAAGTTACCAGTTTTTATATCCGCTTCTTAGAATGCTCATGACCGCTTTAATGAGCCAGGAGGATATTATAAACCCGACAGTTAACTGGCTTCCAAAGAGCTGGTCTTTCGGTAATTTACGAACCGCTCTCCGTGTGCTTGATTTAAAGACTACATTAGTTAATTCTGTTTTATTTTCCGGCCTTCTAGCGTTCTGCCAGACATTGGTTTCTGCCATGACAGGCTACGCTTTTGCGCGCTATAAATTTAAATTTAAAAATTTCTGGTTTATAATGGTGATACTCACATTTATTTTACCGACGCCGATTATGCTAATCCCGCGTACTATGATGGCGGTCTCTGTCAGGGAGACTTTCGGCATTCAGATGATTGGAACGCCCTTTCCTCAAATGATGATGTCAATAACAGGACAGGGAATTTACTCCGCGATTTTAATTTTAATTTTTTATCATTTTTTCAGATTAATTCCGCGCGCTCTTGATGAAGCCGCCGCGATTGACGGGGCAAGTCCTTTTCAGACATTTTATCATATAATCTTGAAGTTAAGCCTAAGCACTATACTGGTTGTTTTCCTTCTTTCTTTTGTATGGAACTGGAACGAGACATATATAACAAATACTTTTATCAGGGGCCAGATACAGCTTTTACCGCCGCGTCTTGCGATGTTTGACAGCATATTCAGCCAGTACGCGACAGTAAGCGCTGGATCGGAAATGAACGCTGAACAGCAGCGCATTAACGAAGCCTATAAAATGTCAGCTACATTAATATCAATAATACCGCTTTTCGTTTTTTATCTCTTTGTTCAAAGGAAGCTGATTAAAGGAATCGAAAGCGCGGGCATTACAGGCGAATAAAAAACTATCTTTAAAAAAGCGTCCGCGGATTAGGAATGTATTTTGCACAAGAATTATAAATTGATAATTGCTTTTTTTATTATGGCGGTGTTTATGTCATGCGAAAATAAAAAACCTGCTGTGTTTGGATCTCTTTATGTTGATGAAGACGGTTTTCTGCGCGGCAGCGGAGGAAACGAAGTTGTGCTTCGGGGGCTTAATCTAGGCGGATGGATGATTCAGGAATCATGGATGTGCCCTGTTACGGGAAATGACAGGGGATGGGCTAACCTTGACACTATACGCGCAATGGAAGAACGCGAATGGACGCAGGAACAGATACAGGAGCTGTTTGATGCTTATCAGGATAACTGGATAACGGAAGATGATTTTAATTTTTTTAAAGAGAAAGGCGTTAACAGCATACGGATTCCGTTCTGGTACCGCAACTTTATGTCAGATGAAAACGGCGCGTGGATAAACGGCGACGACGGGAGCAATGCAGAAACGGTAAATCCAGGTTTTAAACGGCTTGACTGGGCTGTCAGAATGGCGAAAGAAAGAGACATATATGTAATTCTTGATCTTCACGGCGCCGCAGGAGGACAGTCGATGGATCACAGCTGCGGAACTCTCCGTAAAAACGAGCTGTATACAGATAGCGGATATGAGCAGATAACTGTCGATCTTTGGTCAGCGATTGCGAAACGTTATAAAGACGAGAGCGCTGTCGCGGCGTACGATCTTTTAAATGAACCGCAGAATAACGGCGGTTACGAAGGAGCCAATTCATGGGAGCCGGGATCTGTCAGAGCGGTTTATGAGACAGTAAGAATCTATGACCGGCTTTACTGCGGGATCAGGAAAGTTGATCCTGAAACAATCATCATTATGGAAGCGATTTGGGATATGAATCTGCCTAATCCGGTGTATGTGCATCAAGGCCCGCTTAATAATAATGATCGTTACAGCGCAAAGATAACAGCATGGGATAAAAATATTATGTATTCAATGCATTTATATGACGCAGGCCGCAGTATGATCCAAAAAAGAATAAATGAACTTATAAGCGCCAGATCAAGATGGAAAACCGCAGTCCATGTTGGGGAGTTTAATAATGACAATGAGAGCAATCAGGCATTTGCGTATTCACAATATAATATCCACAAATTAAACTGGAACATGTGGACTTATAAAATAGCGGGAGCTGATACGGGTAACTGGTCTCTTTACCTCGCAAGATCAAAATCTAAAGCCGATCCTGTAAATGACAGTTTTCAAACGATAAAAGAAAAATGGGGAGAGACTCTTCGCACTTTTCTGCCTGGGACTGATACTACCGCAAACGGTTTTACGCAGACCGGAATGTTAAAATATTTTTCAGACGCATTGAATTAATGTGAATTTAATTGACTAATTTATTATTCTCTATCAGAATAAATTATTATGAAAATAAATAAACTTTATGAAAGCGCGAAAGACAGCGAAAACCGGATCCGGGAATTACCTCCTGCAGACAGAATTCAAAAAGATAAAAGGCATCTTGCGTGCACAATCCATATAGATCCGTCCCGCGAAAATAATAGCTTTGAAGGTTTCGGCGGAGCGCTTACAGAATCTTCAGGTTATGTGCTTTCTCTTATTCCGGCGGAAAAACGGAAAGAAGTAATTGAAGCGTATTTTTCGAATAACGGTATCGGATACACTCTGGCGAGAACTCATCTTAATTCAAGCGACTTTTCACTTGATAACTGGGCCTGCGCTGAGAAACAAGGGGACGTAAATCTTGAATCGTTTTCCATGGAACGCACGGACAAATATATAACCCCTCTTGTTAAAGAGGCGAAGGACTGCGCCGCGAAAAACGGAAAATTTAAACTGTTAATTTCACCATGGTCGCCTCCTGCGTGGATGAAAGATAATAACGACATGAACCACGGAGGCAAATTATTAAAAAAGTATTATTCTCTTTGGGCGGATTATTTTGTCCGCTTCATTAATGAACTTGATAAGAGAGGAATTGATACGTGGTCTGTATCCGTGCAGAACGAACCCGCGGCAAAGCAGACATGGGACTCCTGTTTATATTCCGCCGAAGAAGAAGCTGAATTCGCAGTTGATCATCTGGGGCCTGCGCTGGAAAAATACTGCAAGGAAAAGACAGGTTCGCAAAATAAAATAAAAATATTTGTGTGGGATCATAACCGCGATTTGTTATGGGAAAGATTCTCCGCTTCTATGTCGGTTAAAGGCGCGGATAAGTATATTGACGGCGCGGCTTTTCACTGGTATTCAGGCGATCAATATGATAATCTCGCGAAAGTTTCAAAAGCATGGCCGTCCAAGTCCTTTGTTTTTACGGAAGGATGCATCGAAGGCGGGCCGCGGCCCGGAGCGTGGTTTTCAGGCGAACGTTATGCGCATAATATAATAAACGACCTTAACAGCGGATGCACGGGCTGGATTGACTGGAATATCGCTTTGAATACACAGGGCGGACCGAATCATGTCGGGAACTTCTGCGATGCGCCGGTTTTAATTGATACGGACAAAGGCGAAGTTCATTACATGAGCTCTTTTTACTACATAGGACATTTCAGTAAATTTATTAAACCGCAGGCAAAGAGGGTGGACATAAGAATCGACGCTTACAGGACTCCCGCTACTGTCGACGGTCTTATGGGAAACATGATGGAAGCGTGCGCTTTTAAAAACACAGACGGAACTGTCGCATTTGTTGTCATGAACCGCACGGAAGCCGATATGATATATTCGCTTAACGAAATAACGCTAAGATGCCCTCCCAGAGGAATTCAAACAGTGCTTCTCAGTTAAGAACGGCATCAATTTGCTGCGCTTTTCCGTCTCTTACCGCGTAAGCGTTTTCACCTTTAACGAATGATCCCGCGATTTCTTTTACGGAGCCGTCTTTAAAATTAATCCGGTACGATTGCACAGACGCTCCGTCTTTGCCGTAGGTGTTTTTCCGCGAATTGTTGTGATAAACAACTTTACAAGCGCCAAGAAAGTTAAAAGTAAAAGTGTTATTTTCTGTAAAGAAGTCTTTACTTATGCACGGTTTTAATGAGAAGCAGAGCTCACCGCCGCAGAGCGTAAATGGCTTTAAACCGGATGTTATCGCGATCCAAATTGATATAAACTCAGCTGTCGCGCCTGAAAGACGCGCGACAAAACCCTGGCCATGGAATGTTTCTTCAGGATGAGCTGAACTTGCGATAAACGAAGAATTTTCAAAGATGCTTCGCCCGTAAACGCTGGGATCAAGAAAGGGAATAAGAGCGGTTTTTGCGATAAAAAAAAATTCACCGGCCATTCCGTTTCTAAGCAGCTCAAGGAGGTACTTATATTCCATATGAAGCCATACAGATTCATTTTCAAGCCAGCCCGGAGTAAAAACAGTGATTCTTCCGATATCGCGGCCTGCGGACGCTATCGGCGCGTTAATTTTAAACATGTTTAATTTTTTATCGTATAGAGGGCTTGTCAGCATACTGCGGTGGAGAATTTCCGCGGCGCTTTTTTCAGGACAGAGACGCAGATAATGAACAGGCCCTTCAAGAAAGAGGGGAAGATCTTTTCGCTTAAATGACTTTATTATAAGGTTTTGTGTTTTTTCTCCCGTCTTTGCCTCTGCCGCGTGATCCGGAAACCTCGCTTTAGCCGAAGGAGACATCATTTCATAAACGTTGTCATCAATTTGGTATGAATCAGGGATAAACGCGAAACAGGAAGGTATTACGCCGTTAGCTGATAATTTTTCAATTTTTTTAAGGCTTCCCTTAAGTTTCTCTTCGATAACCGAAAGGAACTCCTGAATTTGCTTAACAGTTAAAATTTCATCAGCGCCGGATAATCCCAGTCTTGTTTTTTCGCGGAATAATTCTTTAACAGTATGCGTACGATCCCAGAAATCAAAATCGTCTGACGCGGTTTTTGTTATGCCGATAAGTTCTTTAATAAGAGCAGTGACTTCAGATGTAATTGACACTCCGGTATCAGAGGCTATACCGCAAAGATTTTGATTTAAAAAAATTACAAGCCGCAGCAATTCAAGGCTTTCAGCGCTTGAGGAGCCGAAAATACCCGGAAGGCCGTTTAAAGCGTCGCACCAGTTAGGTTTATCGCTTTCCATCTCAACGCCGAGACACTCAGGATCCATAGACGCGTATTTATTAGCAATTACGCAGAGAAATTTACCCAACAGATTAGTGTAATAAATTCCGCCTGTTCCGAAATTTGCTCTTACTGTATTCGGATTTTTTTTTCGTGATGAAATAATTAAAGCTTTTTGCGGATCATGGCGCACAGCGTGTATCTGCTTTGGCTCTCCTCTGAACATTATATATTTTAAAAATCTGGGTTCAACAAAAAAACAATCGTCGTAATAAGTGTAATCTTTCCTTTTTAAAAGAATCTGTTCAATTCGATCGGGGAATATTGAAATATAATTCTCAATTAAATCGGTATTATAATGCCAGTGATCCGACCAGTAACCTTCGCCGTGAGCGCAGCAGCCGGTTTTATTTGTGTTTTTAATAAGAGAGTCAAGAAGGCACTGACGGTTTTTAAGGATTATATTATTATCTTCTATAAAACTAAACAAACCTCCTATTGTAATTGGATCTTTTACATATTCAGAAAGTTTTACGCAGATGCCTGAAACATTATCTGGATTTTCTGCGTTTTCAGTGAAATCATTAATAAAACATTTGGTTTTTTCTTCTGATTCAAACATATAACGCACACCGTGAACTCCAAGCGGATTAAAACCGTCGGTTTGAATCATGTTCATAAAATAATGAATATTCTCATCTCCGACATTTTGATTAAAGAAAACATCGCTTCTGCGGTTTTGGTTTATGTCGCGGTAGTTGCTGTTTCCCTGCGAAAAATATTCATCAAGGACAACAAAGTTGTTGTATTCGCGTTCCATATCGCCGTGCACGCGCGAGTATGCGTAATATGTTTCATTTCCGCTTATATTAACGGGAAAACCTCCGCGCAGCGCGTTATCAATAAAGTTCTGCGCGCAGTAATTATCAAATTGTTTATACGCTGATTCAGTGTACGCGTGCGAAGAGACGCCGTTTATTAAATCGCAGTTTTCTTTTTCTTTTTTTTCAAAGAAATCATTCTGCAGGATCAGCTCTGCCGCTTTATCGGTGTTTTCATAATTGCTGCAATGTCCGATCATCGAATAATATGTTTCTTCTTCTCCGGGAGGCAGAATTGCAGTAAAATATCCAAAACCGGACGGAGTTTTATTCTTGCCGGTTGAATTCTTATTAACAGTAAAAGGAAGGTCTCTTCTTATGAATTCCGCGGGAAAATCAAAATCTTTTTGTTCCGCGAAGATTGTATCAGGGTCTATGCAGTACATTACAGGAGATTTATTTCCTTTTAGAACACCGCAGTAAAAATGCGCTCCGTAAAGAGGGATAATTTCCGGCCTGTCGAGAGCTTCAACAGGCAGTTTATAATAGGGAATGCCGTTAGGTGATAAATGAACGCCAGCGAACCAGCCTTCTGCCAGACGGGATAAATTTTTTAGCATCCAGTTCCGCGTTCCGAAAGGATGAATCATCGGAAGGCCGTCAAGGCATCCTATTTTAATTTCTTTTGATGAAATGTTTTTTATTATTAGCCGCCGTAAAAGAGCAGGGAAGTTTTCTCCCGGAAGCGTAAAGAACTGAACTTCAGTTTCAATTCCCGCGTCTTTATTATAATCAGTCAGCCGTATAGAGTAAGGATTGATGTACATTGTTTGTTTTGCTTTTAAATCAGGAGAATTACGGAAAGGCTCATAGAAAATATTATTTATTTTATAAAAAGTTCTGAACCCCTGCGATTGCGTCAGCCTCCATGCTTTATTTGCCGCAACAAATTCCAGTATTGCTCCGTCTTTATCCTTAACGCCGAAACTTGATATTGCCTGACAGCGGTTTACATAGTACACCCATGCAGGCTTGCCCCAAAGACCGGCAATAGCCGGCAGGAAACTTGCGAACGCTTTTGCGTTATTAAAATTTTCGATTAAAAATTCATTTCCGTTTACCTTGTAATCCGTTTTATACATTTTAATTTCCTTTATAAAATAATTTCTTATTATAGAAGGTTATCACATTTTTCAAAAAAATGCCGATATAATTAATATAATACCATGTAAGGAGATTTATTATGCTTAAAAAAGAAGTTGCTTCCGCCAAAGCAAAAGTCGGTAAAGAAGCGAAAAAAACTGAAAAGAAGGCTGTAAAAAAAGTTGCGAAGACAGAAAAAAAAGTGACAAAAGAAGTCAAAGGCACTGTGAAAAAAGCAAAAACTACAGCGAAGAAAGCGGCTAAAGAAGTTAAAGGAACCGCGAAGAAAGCCAAAACAACGGCTAAGAAAACCGCTGTGTCGGCTGTTAAAAAAGCCGCGGCAAAGTAGATTAAAAAAAACAGTCACCGTATGGTGACTGTTTTTTTATGAAGCCAGCGTAATTAAATAGTTACGCTACTTTAAACCGGGACACTTCCCCTATTAATATGTTAATGCCCTCACGGTTCTTGCTGCTTATATCATTGACATGATGCACCGCTATATTAATTTGATCAGCGCCTCCTGCCATTTCGTTCATGCCGCTTTTAATTTCCTGCGTCGCTTTCTCCAAATTCTCGCTTTCCCGGATAACTTCGTTAGCGTTAAGAAGCATTTCTTCCGATCTGTTGCTTACCTGACGGGTAATATCGTTTACTTTACTTACTCCTTCCAGAATTTGTTTGCTCCCGACTCCCTGTTCTTCCATTGCATGGAGAATGTTTTCTTCCTGTTCCGCTACGATTCTTACGCTGTCGTCAATGGCGCTGAACTTTGTCATAACATTTCCTGTTGACTGTGTGATTTTATCAATTGCTCCCATTATTTTTTTCAGAATAACGCTGATGGTCTTTGACTGCTCGCTGGAGCTTTCAGCCAGCTTGCGGATTTCATCGGCAACAACGGCAAAACCTTTACCTGCTTCTCCGGCATGCGCCGCTTCAATTGCCGCGTTCATAGACAGCAGGTTTGTCTGACCGGCAATATTCTGCATTACAGTGTTGATCTCAAGGAGACCTTCCGATTCAAAAGATATTTCCTGTATATCTGAGGAAACTTCCTGTAAACTGTTTCGTCCTATCTCCGAAGCGTCTTTTAAAATCTTTACATTATTCGCATTGCTGATAACAGTGTTTGTTACCGAATTGGTGTTTGCGACCATTTGTTCAATGGCGGACGAGGCCTGAGCGACATTCTTGGTTTGCTCCTGAACCAGTTTATCCAGTTTGTTGATGTTTCCTACAACCTGCCCCATTGTCGCATGAGTCTGGCTGACGCTTGCGCTTTGATTGATCACGCGTCCTTTAATGCTTTGAATATTCGCTGTTATCTGATTAACCGCGGCAGCTGTCTCGTTCATGTTACTCGCAAGATCTGTTCCGACATTGGACAAAGTAACTGATTCATTTTTAATAGAGAAAATAAGGCGTTTAATTTTTTCCAGAGTCTTATTGAAATACTTGGCAAGATCGCCGATCTCGTCTTTAGATTTTAATGATATAGACCGGGTTAAATCACCTTCGCCCTCGGATATGTCCTTTAGAGTGTCTGTTACGGAAACCAATGGTTTAGTAACATAATGTAAAATAAAATAGGTTATTACCGCTCCTATAAGCACTGCGATCACTGCCAGAATAATAGTAAACCTTGTAATGTCGTGAACAGGTTCTAAAATATGCGATTCAGAAGCGCCTATCAGTATCGACCATGTTTGATCAGATTCGCCGATGGGGAATGAATGCATCGACATTATAATGTTTGTGTCAAGCGTCGGATCATAAGATGCGCCTGTAAATTTTGCACCGCTTCGAATCGCGTCAAACGCCGCTTGTTGGGTAGCACCGTATTCCACATCAACATCAAGCATATTCTTGCCTATTCTTTCCGGAATAAAATGCGCAAGAATGTCTCCGTTGCTTGAATACATTACCATTAAAGCGATATTATCGTTTTCCTTCAGGGTTTGCAGCAGTGTCGGCTGTATAACAGCGGCATCCAGAAGGCAGCCAACGGCTCCTATTACTTCATTGGTACGGGGATGTATGATGGGAACCTGTATTAAAAGCCCGAAACTGTCCTTCCCGTTTATTTTTAGCGGTATAGGGTCATTAAAGCGGTCTTTTCTGGCGTCAGGACCGTTTAAATGGTTCATGGTATGTTCAATATCAGTGCTTGCGCGGTATGTAACGCTGCCTGTTTCCTTTGTAACAGTCATAGCGTACTGCCCGGTCGGACCGGAACCTACTCTGCCAATATATTCTGAGTCCATACCGTCCAGGGCATTAGGTTTCCAGATTGAATAAGTTAGCCCCCATCTTTCGTTTTCAAGCAGAGCGCCTTTTAACATGCTGTCGAACTGATCTCGTCTTGTTTCCGCGGGAAGGCTTTCAAAATCCTCCATTATCGCGCTCAGCGTATTTAACGCAAGGATATGGCCGTCTTCCCGTCCTTTCCAGTAATTGACTTCTCTTTCTATCGTGCGTTCGAGATTTTCCATGCTCAAATCAAGGCTGATATTAGTTGCCTCACGCAAGAGAAGCACCGCGATTCCCGTTACGATGACCGCTACAATGGCGATCACCATAAGACTCAGTTTGAATTTCAATTTCATTTCTTCCTCCTCATGTTTTTCCTAAGCTTCTTAATAAACGATTCAATTTTCTAATGAAACGAAAAGAGTATTAAAATTGTTAACTTAGATAATTGAAATGAATATTTCCAGATGCATACTGCTGTATGTTATAGTAAATAACGTTAACGTTTAATTTTTAATCTACGTTACAAACAGCTCTTATAATTAAATATACTAATCCGGAATAACATCGTCAAGGAAAGTATAAAACAGGACACTAGGCGGCCTTTTTACGGGTTTATAAAATATTATTCCTTTCTATAGAAGAGAACGACGGTTAGATTGTTTCTCATTCTCACGCAGCCCGTCCTTGGCGTAAAATAGAAGAGCTGATGTATTGATGAAGGAAGCTGCTCGTTTTAAAGCAGCGTAGTTGGTTTACGCCGTCTTAATGCAATAAAGCGGCGTAGAAATGTTTACTAAAATTTCATGTATTTACTGAACAGATTCTCGTTATTATTTTTAAATTCGTTGTTTATAAGTTTTTCTTTTATTCCGTAATCAATTATATACATAAAAGAACAACCCGCTTCAATTTTATTGGAAAAATGATATAAATTCCATAAATACGCCTGAACGGAAGGCGAAGAACATGTACGGTCAATTTCATATCTTATAACGTTAAACTCGTTAGCGCTTAAATTTTTTATATAATGCAGATAACAGATAAAATCAAAGTACGAAAGTAATTTATCGATTTTGTATCCCATGTCTGAATAGCTTTTATGAAAATCTTCCGTATACCATGTTGGATTATTGTCAATCATATGCATGGTCCTTGCCATGTTCTCATCAAACCAGAGTTTGTTTATTATTTCATCAAGAAATTCTGTTCTTCTGATTTTTATGGAGGAATTCCATTGAAATAACGCGAAAATACTGCCTATTGCCATTACAATAATCAACAGTAAAGTTAAATAATTATCAACTGTCCAAATAAAAGATGAATTCATTTTTACGCGCCTTAATAAAAAAGTTGTTAAGAAACGGAAACCTTCGAACAATTCTATTATAAAAAACGCAATGAGATTGTCAACTCTTTATGACAGACATCTTTAAAATATAAATGCATTATGATATAATAAATTGGAAATAAAAATTTATTTATTGCCAAAAAAGAGTTATCAGGAATCTTGAGTTTCCGGATAACTTTATTAAAGGAGCGTTTATATCATGAAGAATAATTACTTTTCCTGTTTGCTTTCTAAAATTACCGTAATCTTACTGCTTGTTTTTCTCTCCTTAACCTGTAAAACAACTCCATCTTCAACGGCGGTTGATTATTCAGGGCTGGGGAAAGGAACGGATAAAGTTCCTCTTACAGGCCGCGCGCTTACAGGAACGCTTCCCAACGGGCTTCGCTATTATATAATGGAAAACTCTTTTCCGGAAAACAGAGCTCATCTCGCGCTTATCGTAAACGCAGGTTCTGTCGTTGAAAGAGACGATGAAAGAGGCCTTGCTCATTTTGTCGAGCATCTTGCGTTTAACGGCACTGCGCGTTTTCCCGAATATGAATTAATCGAATATCTGCGTTCTCTTGGTATGCGTTTCGGAGCGGACGCGAACGCTTATACATCGTATGATGAAACTGTATATCACTTTGACGTTCCCGTAGAAGTTACAGGAGGGGTAAAGCGCATCCCAGACAGGGCTCTCGCTATTCTTGATGACTGGACTTACGCTGTCAGCTTCAATCCCGCTGATGTCGCGGATGAAAGCCTTGTCGTTCTTGAAGAGCTGCGGACGAGGTTGGGCGCAATGGACAGGGTGCGCAAGATTGTGCTGCCGGTTCTTTTTAAAGGTTCCGCGTATGAAAACAGGGATGTTATCGGTCTTTCGAATATTCTTGAAAACGCGACATCGCAGCAGTTAAAGGGATTTTACGATCGCTGGTATACAAGCGACAATATGGCTTTGGTATTTGTCGGTGATTTTGACGGTAAGGCTCTTGAAGCCGAACTCTCGCGCCATTTCAACATGAGCGCCGCAGTAAAACCTGTAAACCGTCCTCTTTATGAGCTGCCGCCTCCCGTGAACGGAAACTTCAATGTGGAAATTATCACAGATCCTGAGCTTACATCTTCTACTTTCGATATTTATTACAAACAAAAAAAAGGCTCTCAAAGGGGAACAATTGAACATTACCGCGACAGCGTTATTGACTATTTAATCACTCATATGCTGTCCATGCGATTTAATGAAGCCGCGACAGATCCGGCATCCTCTGTGAATTATTCATGGGGCGGCATCTGGAACTGGTCCAATAACGCTGTTTTTTATAATCTTGGAACTTCGCCGAAAACAGGAAGCGCGGAGGCGGCATTAACAGAATTGCTTTTGGAAAAAGAATCAATACGCCGTTACGGTTTTACAGAGAGCGAACTTTACCGCGCGAAGATATCGCTTGTTTCTACAATCGAGAAGATGGTATCGGAAAAAGACAAAATGGATTCACGCGATTTTATCAGCGATTTTACCGAACATTTTCTTTACGGAGAGAGCGTGCCTGATATTGAATGGGAAGCTTACGCGATAAACGCTTTGCTTCCGGGAATAAGCGCAGGCGATATAGCAAAGGCCTGCGCGGATTATTTTGCAGCTAACGATATAAATGTATTTTTGCTTGCGCCGCAGGCTGAGGCTGCGAGTCTTCCGGCCGCGGCAAGAATTAGAGCTATTTTCAGGGAAACACAGAACGCCCAAATTACGCCAAGGCAGGATGTATCGTTTTCAGGCGATTTACTTGACAGAATGCCGGTTCCGGGAACCGTTGTTTCACAGAGAATTGACGCGGGTACGGATTCCCACGTCATTACTTTGTCTAACGGCGCGACTGTTATTTTAAAGGAAACCGCAAACAGGAATAATGAAATCGTAATGAACGCAGCCGCGAAAGGCGGTACAGCAAACGCGGCAGTTGAATCGGTTGTATCGGCAAAGCTTCTTCCGTCAATGATCAATTATTCAGGGCTTGGGCCGTATTCGCTTACAGAACTTGTAAACAGGCTGACCGGCAAGCAGGTTTCGTTTAATTTCACGGTCGCTGACTACAACAGAAACATTCAAGGGACATCCACAACGCAGGATATTATTACCCTTTTTGAAATGATATATCTGTTTTTTACAGAACCAAGGCTTGATGAAAACGCGATTGCCGCAATGATCGATCAATACAGAAGCGCGCTTATTCATCAGAACGAAGATCCGCAGACTGTTTTCTTTATGGAACTGGAAAAGATCGTTAATAATAACCATCCGTTATTTATGCCTCTTGAATTAGCTGATATGGACAGTGTTTCGATACAGAAGGCCGCCTCTTTCCTTAGTCAGTGTTTAAATCCGGCGGATTATACTTTTATTTTTACCGGGAATTTTGATGTAGAAACAATGCGCGAAGCTGCCGCGGCTTACATCGGTTCGATTCCTTCCTCCGCTTCAATGAACAGCTGGATTAATCCGAATAAAACACGCCCTGCCGAAGGCAGAAGAACAATTTACAAAGGAGTGGATGAGCGGAGCATAGTTTATATCACATGGCTTTTGCAAGCGCCTTCGAATTTTAACGAACAGCAGAATCAGGTCAGCGCTGTTCTAACAGAATATCTTAACATATTGTTAAACGATGAAATCAGAGAAAACCTCGGAGGAGTTTATTCAATTCAAAGCTCGGCTTCCATATCCGTTATTCCATCCGGTCAATATGAACTTTTAGCCTTTTTTATCTGCAACCCTCAGCGTGTTGATGAACTTATAAACGCGGTTGCCCGAAGCATTGTAAATGTTTCCTCCGGCCAGTTTAACATGAATATATTTAATCAGGCAAAGGAGGCGCTGCTAATGGGACATGACAGATCGATGCAGCAGAACGCTCATATCGCAAGCAGTTACGTAAACTCATTTGTGCTTTATGACACGCCTCTTAACAGGTTGAACCAGCGCCCGAATGTGATAAGAGCTGTCACCGCCGCCGACGTACAGACTCTTTGCGCAGCGATGACTTCATCAGGTTCTGTGCAGCTTGTTTTATATCCTGAAGGATGGAAATAAGAAGCATCAATACCAATTTGTTGTAATAAATATGAGTTAATTATTTCCTCATATATTGCATAAAATACCGCCAGTCTCGCGGCGAAGATAGTACGCTCCTTCTTATATGATACGCAATCATTTCGCTGTGGAATAATTTTCCATTAACGGGCGTGCCGGAAACCGAGCCTTGCCCATATTTCGCCTGCGAGTTCGCAGCCAAGAAATTCTGAAGCGGGATCGGCCCATATCCTCGGATGATGAAACATAGACATGCATTGGAGCAATATCCTGAAATATTACAGGACACTAGATTTTTATCCGCTTCAGCCGCAGCGCGTTCAGCAGCACCGACACAGAACTTAAACTCATCGCAGCGGCTGCGAACATTGGATTTAAAAGCGGGCCGCCGAAAAGAAATAATACGCCCGCCGCGATTGGGATGCCAAGCGCATTATATCCGAAAGCCCAGAATAGATTCTGTTTTATTATATGGATTGTCTTTCTGCTTAAATTAATCGCCGATGTTACATCCATCGGATCGTTTCTCATTAGAATGATATCTGCGGCTTCTATCGCTACGTCGGTTCCGCTTCCGACAGCGATGCCTATGTCCGCCTGCGCAAGAGAGGGAGCGTCGTTAATTCCGTCTCCGGCCATCGCGACCTTTTTATTTTCTGCTTGTAAATTTTTAATTATATTCTGCTTTTCATAAGGCAGCGCTTCCGCGTAAACATTGTTTATTCCGGCTTCCTTCGCGATAGCGGCCGCTGTTTGTTTATTGTCTCCGGTGATCATGGCAACATCAATTCCCATTTTATTTAATTTCTCCGCTGTAAGCCTTGAGTTCTTTTTTATAACATCAGCGACCGCAATTAATCCCGCTATTTTTCCGTTAACGGCGATAAAAACCGGAGTTTTTCCTTCCAAGGAAAGCCTTTCCGGTTCACTTTCAATTTTTTCGCATTTAATATTTTTTTCACGTATGAGTTTAATATTGCCGATTAAAACTGAAAAGTCCTGATTTGAAATTGATGATACTGCTTCTATGCCAAGTCCCGGTATCGCTTTAAAATCTTTCGCGTCAGGAACAGGCAAACCTCTTTTTTCCGCTTCCCGCACAATAGCCTGTCCAACCGGATGTTCACTCTTTTTTTCCGCGGATGCCGCAAGCTGGAGCAGACAGTTTTTATTATCAACCTGTGTACTTTCATTTTTAATTTCTATTAAATCCGTTACTTCAAGTTTACCTTCTGTAATTGTTCCTGTTTTATCGAACACAACTGTCTGTATTTTTCCGGCGGTTTCAAGAGCAAGACTACTTTTGATTAAAATACCGCTTTGCGCTCCGCGGCCTGTTCCTGCCATAATAGCGACAGGAGTAGCGAGTCCGAGCGCGCAGGGACAGGCGATTACAAGCACCGAAATAAAAATTGTAAGTGAAAACTCCAATGCTGATTTTTGGTACTGATGATTCGAATGATCTGCCGCAGAAACTAAATCGGCTGATAATGCGGTAAACCATATAATTCCCGCAAGAAGCGCGATAACGCAAACAACAGGAACGAAATAACCTGACACAATGTCTGCCGCCTGCGCTATCGGCGCTTTTGAACCCTGAGCGTTCTGTACAAGTTTGATAATCTGCGCGAGCGCTGTCTGCGCTCCGGTTTTTTCAGCCTTAAAGTAAAATGAACCGTTACAGTTGACAGTTCCTCCATAAACGGAATCTCCTTCCTTTTTCTCAACAGGCATGCTTTCTCCCGTAAGCATTGATTCGTTAACTGCGCTCTGTCCTTCTGTTACGGTTCCGTCAGCGGGAATTTTCGAACCCGGTTTTATGATGATAATATCACCCTGTTTTACCTTATTAAACGGGACTTCTCTTTCCCGGCCGTTTTCAAGCAAAATTGCTGTTTTTGGAGACAGAGAAATTAATTTTTTAATCGCGTCCCCTGTGCGTCCCCTGGTTATCGCTTCAAGTGTTTTTCCCAATAGTATCAGCGTTATGATTACAGCGGCAGTTTCAAAATAAAGCGAGTGGGCAGCTGTATGGTTTCCCTGCGTTATCTGAAATAAGTTGTAAATACTGTAAAGAATTGCCGCAGTTGTTCCTACAGCGATTAAAGAGTCCATATTCGGGCTGCGCTGAAGCAGATTTTTAAAGCCTGAAGTATAGAAACGGTTTCCTGTTATAATTACGGGAATAGTTAACATAAGCTGCGCTAACGCATAAAGAAGCGGAGACCGCATTGGATCAAGAAATGCGGGGAAGGGCAGAGGCAGCCATGAAATCATAGGAACCATCGCGATATAGAGTAACGGAAGAGAAAAAGAGGCCGCGATTATAAGCTTAGTCTTTAATGTTTTAATTTCTTTCTCTTTACGGAGTTTGTCTTTGTCCGCTTCATTAGCGGATTCTTCGACAACCTCATAACCCAATGATGTAATTGTGTCTTTAATAGATTGAAATTTTAAAACACGCTGATCAAAAACGACAGACGCAGTCTCCGCGACAAGGTTAACGCTTGCGCTTTTAACGCCTTTAAGAATGTTCAGTGATTTTTCAATTCTCGCAGAACACGCGGCGCAGCTCATCCCGCTGATTTTTATTAATTTATTTTCCATTATTATTTATTTTTTTAATGACATCCTCAGGAGAAAGGCAGATATTTTCTCTGGAAGCAAGATCGCGCAGTGTTATCATATCACTTAACGGATCACCTTCCGGAATTAGCACGTAACGAATGCCTTTTTTCTCCGCTGATATAAATTGTTTTACAAGCTGTTTATCTCCCTCCAGAAATACTTCGCATGGAATGCCGGAAAGCCGTAATTTCTGCGCAAGCGCCTGATAATCTCCCGATTTTAGGATATCGGCGCAGGCAATTGCGGTAAGACAATTATTCGCCTGAGGCAGTTTATTTAAGCTTTCAAGAGCGGTAAGCAGTCTGTCAAGGCCGATAGAAGAGCCGACTCCGCTGATTGAATCCTTGTCCTTTGAATATAAACCGGCAAGATTATCATATCTTCCGCCTGAGCAAATAGAACCTATGCCGGGAAGTTCATTTAAAAATGTTTCGAAAACTACGCCTGTGTAGTAATCAAGACCTCTTGTAATTGAAGGATCAAGGATAAAAGGTTCAAAGTTTTCAACGTCTGCATAAGTTTCATTAGCAGTGTTTCCGCCGGTGCAGGCTTTGATCATAAAATCTCTTAATGAGAGAAGCCTTTGTGATTCTGAAGAGGGACCGCCTGACAGCTCAGTTATGAGATCAAGGACTTCTGTAAAATTTCCTTTTGCGTTAATGAACTCAAGTATTTTTTTTGCGTTCGTATCTCCTGAAAGTTCTGACAAGTTTTTATATGTTTCTTCTACGCCAATCTTTGAAAGTTTATCTACAGCGCGCAGAATATCGGATGATTTACCGCTAAGATTTATAGAAGCGAGGAAATTGTTAAATAATCCGCGGTGATTCACATGGATGCTAATATTCAGTCCTAAATTAAGCAAAGCTGTTCGTATTAAAAAAAGAATTTCAAAGTCAGCGGCGGCGCTGTCGCTGCCTATTATGTCGAAATCGCACTGGGTAAATTCGCGGTACCTTCCGCGCTGCGCGTTTTCTCCCCTCCAGACTTTACCGATATGATACCGTTTGAACGGAAAGGTAAGTTCTCCGCGGTGAAGCGCGGTATAACGCGCGAACGGAACAGTAAGATCAAAACGTAAAGCGACATCCCTGTCTCCGTTGTCTTTAAAACGGTAAATCTGTTTTTCTGTCTCTCCGCCTCCCTTGCCTAAAAGAATTTCCGCGTATTCAATCGCGGGGGTGTCAATCGGCACAAAGCCGAAAGAGCGGAATGTGTTCTCTATTTTTTCAGTAAGATTGCGGCGGATTATTTCCGCGTTCGGGAGAAAATCCCTGAAGCCTTTTAATATTTTGGGTTCAATGTACGCTGCCATAATTTTACATTATTTTAAAGTTAAATAAATGGCAAGTATCGGCCGCTGGTTAAATTTTTAATTTTTCGGATTTATAAGAAATATCAGAGCCTGACACGGTAACTATGCAGTATAAATACGTATTCTTATAATCGTCAATAGTTATATATTGGACATTGCCTACGGTATTTATAAGAGGTCTGTGTTTATGTCCCATGAACATAATATCACACTTGTCGCTCAATATTGATAATATACGGGAGCGCTCTCTTGTATCGGTTGTTTGTTTCATTTCAAAAGGATCTTTTGCGAATAAAGAAGAATGTGTAAAAACAAAAACGCGCTCATTTTTATTTAACTTTTTTATCTCATTTTCCAGCCAGTCAAGCTGCTGTTTTCCGAAAAATGAATTTGCAGTATCCAGTATAAAAAGAGTTGTGCCATTGCCTTCAACTTTGTATCTTGTTGAACCAATGTATTTTTTCCATACAGACCAGCCGTCAAAATAAATATCATGATTTCCAACGACAGGATAACATGGAACGCCGAAGCTGTCCGTAATATCTATAAATTTTTTTAAATCATTTTCGGATCCATATTGAGTTATATCTCCTATTACAACGATAAATTCAATGTTATTCCTGTTTATCGCGTCTTTAAGCTTTTCATAACCTCTTGTGTTTCCGTCTTCTATGTGAATGTCAGTTAAAACAATAAAAGAATAATTTGTCCCAAAGTCGCGTTTTAAATCCGCGGAGTTAAGATAAATAAATTTATCTTTGTATTCAAGCCGTTCGTCAAGATCGTTAGACGTAACAATGCCGGAAGGATCAATATTACAGCAGGCAAGGCAGATAAAATAAAATATAATAAACGCAACATGCGCAGGTTTTTTAATTTGATTTACCATGAAAATTTTGCTCCTCCTTTCCATGATAATCCGTAAAAAGTTGTAGTTAAACCGTCGCCGCCGCTTTGCATTAGTTCAATTACGTTCAGTACAGACCAGTTTCTGTTAATAAGAATATCCACATTGAGTTTTAATGAATATGCTCCGATATTTTTTGCGTGAAAATCGCTGAAATTTCCAAAACCCGCTCCTATAATTAATTTATCCGCGCTGATAAAGTTAAAGTAGCTATGAAAAGAAAATATTGATTCAAATTCAGGCTCTTCCGCGAAGAATGATGAGAATCTTAAATTTACACCAAGAGATAATCCAAAACGCCATGTGTTATATGAAATAGCCGGAATTATGGAATGGATATGGGTTTTAAAATCAGGAAGGCCGTTATATATATATGATACCGAGAAACCTAACGGAGTTAAATAATTAAAATTAAACGGAGCGTAGCGTGAGTTTAGAAATGCATTAGATTCAGCGCAGAGCGCTGATTTACCAATTGCGAATCCGCCCTTTATATTGATTAAATTATTAAATTCAACCGCGCCGGTTATTGATATTTCGCCGTAATATAAATTACTGCGGTCATATTCGCCTTTAATAAAAAGCGCGGCTTCTTTTGTTGTTATTTTAAATAAAAATAAATTATTATTTTTGTTCTGTTCCTGGGCAGTTTGCTCTGCCGGAGATACAGATTCCTGAGCGAAAATATTATTAAAAGAGAAAAGTAAAAATAATGATAATAACATTTTAAACATTAAAATTATACAAATATTATTCCATGAAATATAAAGAATTGCTATAATATTTTTATGTCAGTTCCGGCTAATGAGAAAAGCGGTAAATATGTTAAAATGACAACGTCGCCTGTGGAAAAGCTTGTGCTTAACCTTGCCGGTCCAAGTATTGTCATTATGCTTACCTCATCTATTTATAATATAACCGATACCTTCTTTGTCAGTTCGCTTGGCACAAGCCAGGTCGCGGCGGTAGGTATTGCTTTTCCGCTTATGGCGGTTATACAGGCGATGGGTTTTTTCTTTGGGCAGGGGTCGGGGAATTACATGGCGCGCGCTTTAGGCGCACAGGATACCGAAGGCGCGTTCCGCATGGCCGCCACAGGACTGATTAGCGGCTTTATTGTAATGGCTGCTATTGCTTTAGCGGGAGTTATCGCCCTCGGTCCGCTGGTTGAAGCGTTAGGAACAACAGCGACAATCAAGCCTTTCGCTATGGATTATGTTTTATTTGTTCTTATTGCGTCTCCATGGATGGTAGGAGCTACTGTCCTTAACCAGCAATTGCGTTTTCAGGGAAACGCGGCACTAGCGATGGCCGGTATGCTTTCAGGCGCTGTTTTAAATATACTGCTTGATCCTCTTTTTATTTTTGCCTTCAATCTGGGAGTGCAGGGAGCGGCGATCGCTACGCTTATCAGCCAGATGACAAGTTTTTTTATTTTGTTTTTTTACGCTTCAACCAGAAAGGACACTATCCCTGTAAAGTTTAAATATTTCTCTCCTACTGCTGAACGTTTATCAGAAATGTTTAAAGGAGGAGTTCCCGCCCTTATTCGCCAAAGCCTTATGAGCGTCGCGTCGATTATTATTAATCATTTTGCGCGTCCTTACGGAGACGCCGCGATTGCTGCAATCTCAATCGCAAACAGAATTTCTATGTTTTCGCTTTCAATTTTACTTGGCTTTGGACAGGGGTTTCAGCCTGTATGCGGATTCAATTACGGCGCGAAATTATACAGCCGCGTAAAAAAAGCGTTTTGGTTTTGCGTCCGTTTCTGCTGTATCGGGCTTTTTATTATATCAATCTTAATGGCGGTATTTGCGCCGAATATTATCGCGTTATTCCGGAAGGACGATTTGGAAGTTATCGCAATCGGAGCGCTTGGTTTAAGGCTTCAGTGTATAAGCCTTCCTTTCATTGGCGGAATTGTATTAGTTAATATGATGACTCAAACAATGGGTAAAGCTCTTGAAGCAAGCGTTATTGCTTTTTCCCGGCAGGGGCTTTTCCTTATACCAAGTCTTTTCATACTGGGTTCGATCTTTGGGCTTACAGGAATTCAGCTTGCAAGGCCTGTGTCCGAGCTTGCTAGTCTTATTATAGTGATTCCTGTTTTATTACGGACATTAAAAGTTTTATCTGTCCCTGATTTACCTGCGCATGAAGATTCACCTAAGAGTCAATAAATGCGTTTTTTAAACATACAGATAACGTTTAATTTTCATTGTAGGAGTTTTTTCAAAAGGTTCGTATTTAATTTCGATTCTGTTTAAACGTGAAAAAACGGCGAGTTTTTTATTCACCCATGTGCGAAGTTCTTCAAGAGCGTTCTCTATTGCGCCGGCGGCGTTTTTGGCGCGCTGTTTTAACTGCGCGGCCTCGTTTAATCTGACAAGCGCGACAAGTTCTCCCTTTTTTCCTGAATAGACAAGCGATTCTTCTATCAGGCCGGAAGAACCAAGCAGTCCTTCTATTTCTTCCGGATAGATATTTTCACCTGACGGGCCGAGTATTATAGCCTTAAGCCTCCCTATGATATGAAGGCGTCCTTTTTTATCGATTCGGCCTAGATCGCCTGTTTTAAGCCAGCCGTCGTTTGTTATGGTTTCACGGGTTCTTTTTTCATCGTTAAAATAACCCGCCATTATATTAGAGCCCTGAACCTGTATCTCGCCTTCTCCGGTTTTATTTGATACAAATTGATCAATCCGCATTTTTATATTTTTTGGAATTATAATGCCCGATTTTAACGTAAAACGCAAAGGAGAGTTTCCTGCGACTAACGGAGCGGCTTCCGTAAGGCCGTAACCTACAGCATAAGGAAATCTTGCGTTAAACAGAAATTCTTCTACTGAAGGGGAAAGAGGCGCGCCGCCGATTCCAAGAAAACGAAGCTTGCCTCCTAATTCGCAAATTAATTTGCGGCCTGCCAGCATGGCGGCAAGAGGACGGGTAAGAAAGAAATTATAAAATTTGCTTTTTCTCAGCTTAGGAGCTATAGCGTTATTGTAAATTTTTTCTATCAGGAGCGGAACTGTAATTATCGCGGTCGGCTTTACATGTTTAAAAGCAGGCAGCAATACAGAAGGCGAGGGAGGGCGGTCAATGTAGGTAATGCTTGAGCCGCATATTATAGGCGCGATTAATCCAAGACTGCATTCATAACAATGCGCGAGCGGAAGCACAGAAAGAAGGCGGTCATTGGGGTAAAGTTTCACAAATGTTAATGATGTAAGCGCGCTTGTTAATAAATTTTTACTGGAAAGCATGACGCCCTTACTGTTCCCCTGTGTTCCGCTTGTATAAATAATTGAAGCAAGATCATCGCTTTTTTGGCTGTAATGATCATCACATTCAACAGCGCTTAAATTGAGCTGTTTTTTAACGCCGTTAACAGATATTAAAATCTCCGCATTGGAAGCTCCGCTTTCTTTTAAACTGTCGATATAAATTACCGGTATTTCCGGACAGAAAGGCAGGTAAGCATTGCCGGAATTTTCATATCTTCGCCGCTCTGAGGCAGCAGCGGGTTTTTTGTCTGTGTTGCGGCTAACACAAATTGCGCGCGCGCCGCAGTGGGCTTTAATATTTTGAATTTGCTCATGTGAAAAACCTGTAAGAAGAGGAACCGAAACTGCCCCTGCAAGAGCTATGCCAAAGTAAGCAGCCGGCCACTGCGGACAATTTTCTGATAACAGCAGAACTTTATCGCCTTTTTCGATGCCGGCCTGTTTTAACGCTGATGCAAATTGCCTGGCGCAGATACCCATCTGTAAGTATGTTATGTGATATTGAACCTCACCTCCGCTGAACATTGAAAATGCGGTTCTTTCTTTATATTTTAACGAAGAGTAAAGGCATAATTGCGCCAGTGAACTTTCCGCGTATTGTTTCATGTATGTTTAGAGTATTAATTTAGGGCAAGGTTGCACAAACCAAACCTTTAAAAATCCCAGGGATTTAAAAGGTTTATCCCTTCGATATCCTCAAAATCTTTTGTATTTCTTGTAACCAGAAACATATGGTGAACAATTGCGCAGGCCGCAATCATTGTATCCAGGGTCGGCAGCGTCCTTTTTGAAACAGCTCTGAGTTTTCCCCATTCCTGTATAACGTCTGTATCCAGTTTTATAATGCGTCTTTTAAACCAATCCGGTATTTCTGTGTACAGCCAGATTGATAAATCATGTTTCTTTTTACCGGCAGGCAGTTTTTCAACGCCGTAACAAAGTTCTCCGATAGTTATAACTGACAGAAATAATTCTTCCCAATGAACAGTTTCTATAAAAGATTTTACATTCTGATTACAATCAGGTTTCTGAATCTCGGAAATTACATTTGTATCCAAAAGATATTTCATAAATTAAGCTCTCTTGATTCTTCAGGAATTCTTTGAGGCAGTTCAAGTTCAATGCCGTATAACGGTGAATTTCGTATGAAATTAAAGAGATTTTGTTTTGGACCAGAAAGCTGTTGATATTCCTCATAAGAAATGATAACCGCAGTTTTCTTTCCCCGTACAGTGATAATCTGCGGCTTAAGTGCGGCAGACTGGATTACTTCGCTGAACATTGCCTTTGCCTCCTGTAATTGCCATTCTGTTTTTCTTTTTTTTATATTTGTTGTTTTCATATTTTCCGCCTTTAATAATAATATAGTCAGACTAGTTAGACTATAAATTAAATATTCTCATTTGTCAAGAGATTTCTTCTTTTTTTTTTCAAAAAATGATATTCTTAAATCCATGTTTAACAGTATTTCCGGTGTTGTCAGCGCTAAAGGAATTGAATCGGTTTATATTTTTTACGGCAATATTGAATGGGAAATTACAATGCCTTCAAATGACATACAGGAACTAAAATTAAATGATGAATGCAGAGTATTAACATGGCTTTACCACAGGGAAGACCAGATGAAACTTTTCGGTTTTTCCGCAGAAAGACGGCGTAATACATTTCTTGAGTTATTAAAAGTTGAAGGGATAGGCCCCAAAGGCGCTATTAAAATAATGAGCGGGATTGCTCAGGATGATCTGGAAAGCGCGCTTGAAAACAGTGATCTTTCGCGGCTTGAAGCAGTTCCGGGACTTGGTAAAAAAACAGCGCAAAAAATGCTTCTGTCCTTAAAAGGCAGGCTTGTCCAAACGCAATCGGGCAGCGCCGCTTCTTCCGCTTACAATGATTTAATTGAAGCGCTTGTAGGAATGGGATATGACAGAAAAACAGCTGTTCAGGCGCTGGAAAAAGCTGAAGCCGGCATTGAAAACGGTTTGCCTGCCGCCGAAAAAGAAAAACTTCTCTTTAAAGAAGCAATCATCAATTTAAGCAGCTCATGAATAAACATCGTGTCTTTAAACAGCGTGTTAAGATTTTGGGATAATTGATTCAGGAAAATCTATGAATAATAAAAAAGATGATAGTCCTGTAAGACCGGAATTAATTAAAGATGATACTCAGGATACGGCCTTACGCCCCCGTTACTTGAAAGAATTTTTAGGACAGAAAGGAATGAAAGAAAACCTTTCTGTTTTTATATCAGCCGCTAAAGAGCGCGGCGATTCACTTGATCATCTGTTCCTGATAGGGCCTGCGGGACTCGGTAAAACCACCATGGCACAGGTTGTCGCAAATGAACTTGAAACCGGTTTTATACAGACTACCGCACCTGCTCTTGAAAAACCTAAAGACCTTGTAGGGTTTTTAACAAATTTAAAAAAAGGCGATGTGTTTTTTATTGATGAGATTCACAGTCTTAAACCCGCTATTGAAGAGCTTCTCTATATTGCAATGGAAGATTACGGAATTGACTGGGTTGTAGGGCAGGGGCCGATGGCAAGAACAATCAGAATCGCTATTAAACCGTTTACCCTTGTAGGAGCGACCACCAAAGCCGGAGTAGTATCCAGCCCCCTTATAAGCCGTTTTGGAATAACTTGCCGATTTTCTTTTTATGAGCTCTCTGATCTGGAAGCTATCGTTCATCGATCGGCAAAACTTCTGAATGTAAAAATTGATAAAGACGCCGCCTTTTTTTTAGCGAAATCATCGAGGGGCACTCCAAGGGTTGTGAATCAACTTTTAAAAAGGATGAGGGATTTCGCTCAGTACGCGGGAGAAGCTTCTATTACACCTCAGGTTGTAAAAACAGGACTCTCGCGCCTTGAGATAGACGAACTTGGTCTTGAGAAACAAGACAGGGAAATACTTAAGATAATTATTGAACGTTATAAAGGCGGCCCTGTAGGAGCGGAAACACTCGCTATTTCTATCGGGGAATCAATAGAAACGCTGGAAGATTATTACGAGCCGTATTTAATCCAGGCAGGGCTTATACAGCGCACTCCCCGCGGAAGGGTAGTGACGAGTTTTGGTTACGGACACCTTGGCTTGATACCTAACAACAGCGCAGAAGGAGAATTATTTTAAAAATTTCGATACAAATGAAAACAAGCGATTTTAATTTTTATCTTCCCGGACATCTGATTGCGCAGGAGCCGCCAAAGGAGCGGGGACAGAGCCGCTTAATGCTTCTGGATCGATCCTGCGCCGGACGCGCGCATTCATCTGTTTTACAGCTCGCTGATATTTTATGCGGGAAAGAGTTTTTAAGCCCGCAAGGAGAAAAGCCGCTGCTTGTTTTCAATGACACAAGAGTGCGAAAGGCGCGCCTTATAGGCAAGTCCTGTGAAACCGGCGCAGAGGCAGAGTTCTTGCTGCTTGAACCTGTTATAAAAGATGAACGCAAAATGATGAATGAAAAGAGCGCGGAATGGAAAGTCCTTGTTCAACATGCAAAGCGACGCAAGCCCGGCAGCAGGTATGTTTTTTCTGACAGTGAAGGAGCGGAAATTGCCTGCTGCTGGATAACAGGTTCTGAAAATGAACTTAGATTTATTAAATTTGATAATCCCATTGATGATGAGTTTCTGGAAAAATACGCTCATGTTCCGCTGCCTCCTTATATAAAAAGAAATGATATACATGCCGACGCAGAACGCTATCAGACAGTTTACGCTAATCAGACAGGGTCGGCGGCCGCTCCGACCGCCGGTTTGCATTTTACACGCGAACTGTTAAGTAAGTTTAATGAAAACGGAATTGGAACCGCATTTGTTACTTTACATGCAGGACTAGGAACATTTCTTCCGGTGCGCAGTGAAAATATCGAAGACCATGTCATGCATGAAGAGCAGTTTTTTATTTCTGAAGAAAACGCTTCAATTATTGAAAACGCAGCTGTAAATAAGAGAATGATTATCGCTGTCGGAACTACGTCGCTTCGCGCCCTTGAAACCTGCGCGCAGACAGAGAACGGATTATCAAAAGACAGCGTTTTTTTAAAGAGGGGATGGCAGAGTACATCTATTTTTATTTATCCTGGATATAAATTTAAAATTACCGGCGCTTTATTTACAAATTTTCACACTCCTTTTTCTACTCTTTTAATGCTTGTTTGCGCGTTTGCGGGAAAAGATCTGATCATGGAAAGTTACGCAGAGGCGGTCAATAAAGGATACAGGTTTTTCAGTTACGGCGACGCAATGTTGATTTATTAAACATTTTTATCTTGTGATTTTAAAACTGACGACACGCCTGAACCGGCAGGCATAGGGTTCTCCGTCTTTATACGCGGGCGTTCCTCTTCTTCCTAAAAATAAATTTACAGCCGCTTCACCGAATCCCCTGTTTTGAGGGTCTTCCAGCAATATACCCGCATTCAGGACATTTCCCGCGCGATCTACAAATAATTCAAGGATAACCCTTCCTTCAACGCCGGAACGAAGCGCTATTGCCGGATAAATAAAGTCCGCGGCAAGGGATGCTTCATCAAAATGAGGCAGTGAATCAACCTGAGTTGAGCTTAAAAATATTTCATAAGTGCCGCTGGATGAGTCATGATCAACAGCTTCAATAACATCAACCGGCGTTATCAGTGTTCCGGCGGGGACGATTTCCTGTTCGGGAACCGGGTCGGCTTCAATCATGATTTCCGCGATTTCTTCCACTAACGGAATTTCTGATTCAAGAAAAAATGTGGAAGGGGGAGGCTGCACAAGAGGTTGCACAAGCGGCTGCGCTTGCACCTGCGGTTGTATTTGCGCTTGTGGCAGAGCCTGAAAATGCGGCAGTTCCGGATAAACTTCATTTAAATCAATCAGCCTGAGTATTCTTTGTTCTTCCGGTTTATCCCGTATTATTATATCTGTCTCAAATACTACAAAAATAATTACAGCGAGGTGCAAAATTATTGTAAAAACGATAGCCGCGAAGCGCAGGTTTCTTTCATTCATCATTCTTTACCGCAAAACTTACAAAGCGGTATTGAAGAACTTGAAATGATTCCAATACGCTGTTTATATTGATATACGGGGTGCCGCGATCTGCTATTATATGCACTCTTGTGTCAGGAGCGTGAACGGAAAGTTCGGCGATTTTCCATTCGAGCGCGTTTTTGTCTGCGGCATTACCGTCAATATAAATTCTGCCGTTAACATCGATCCATACATCCATGTTTTTTTCCGCGTTTGTCCGCAGCCCTGTCTGCGCAATTGGGTATTCAATATTTACTTCTTTTCTGTAGTTTATCAATGATACAAGCATTATAAAAATCAATAAAAGAAACGCTATATCGGACATGGAGAAAAGGGGAATAAAAATCTTTTTCTTCTTCCGCTTTAATTTCATTGATCCCTCTGCATTGTAAATGAGAATGATTCTATGTGTAAATCCTGCGCAAGTTCGACAAATGAAACTACATTTTGCCAGCGCGTATGAGTGTCAATTGTAAGAAGGACAGCTATCTCGGGATTATTTTCCCGCGCGCTCGCGATTATATCCCTTGTTGTTACAATGCTTATTATGTCGCCTGTGTGGATTATATCTCCGTTTTCGTTCAGTTCAAAACGCAGAAGATCCTCGCTTAATATATACCTTGTGGAATCCTTAGCGGGGAGAGTCACTATAAAACCGCTTGTGATATTAAAGCCCGCTATTACCAGAAAATAAATAATCAATAAAAAGGCTAAATCGCTTGCGGCGCATGTTTCCAGAAACCCTTGTTTGCCGGGCCGTTTTATTTTCATGTATCCTCTGAATATGCTGTTTTATTTTCCTGCGCCGCGCTTTCATTCGTCATATTTTTCCAGAAATTTTCGGAATCTGATTTTTCAGTTTCCTGTTTTGCGGTATCAGCATTGATCTCTGTCTGGCTTTCGTCTATCTGCGCAATTAAAGCCGAACACGAGCCTTCGATTCTGGAAGAAAATCTGTCTACAATATGGCTGAAGATTGAATGCGCAACCATCGCTATAATTGCGATAACAAGCCCGAATACTGTTGTGATAAGAGCTTCATAAATGCCGTTGGCTACTATCTGCGCGTTCACCTCCGTCGCTTCCGCTATTGATCTGAATGCGCTTATCATTCCGGTTACAGTGCCCAAAAAGCCGGTAAGAGGCGAAAGGGAGCCAAGCGCGACAAGGAAATTGAATCCGTTTTCAAGAGAACCGATGCAGTTTACCGCTTCCACTTCCGCGGCTCTTTCCGCGCGGTGAACTATGAAAGCCTGTCCCTGTTTCTTTTCGCCGATAAGTTTAAGCAGTATCCGCGCGCCCATATGTCTTTCTGTAAGGCTTTCCAGGTATTCCGCCGCTCCTGAATAATTATTACTGCTGATATATTCGCTTGTTTTAGCTGTCATTTCATCCATGTTAAGTTTATGATAAAAAAGATAAACGGCCCGCTCAATAGCGATAGCTACAGCCGCGATTGAAAATAAGAGCAGAGGCCACATGATAGGGCCTCCGAGCTGGAATAATTCCAAAATAGAGAAAGAAGCAGTTCCCATTTAAAACCTCACTTTATTTTATTTAAATTCAATTTTTGAGAAAAAAGTTTTAAAAAATTCTCCCATTCGTACTCAAGGTAAATTAAAGAGAGAGCTTCTTCCCAATCCCTGAGCATTGTTCCCGAATCGCGAACCGGAATAAGTTCTTCCGGAAACATACGCTTCGTATAACTTATGTTCCAGTTTACATCTTCCGCTGTGCGGAAAACGTCTGCCGCCTGCCGCCATGAAACGGGCCTGTTTTTCTGTGATACCATTTCCGGAAAGAGAACAGGTTTCCATGATTTTTCAAAATCATCTATTTTTTGCCCTTTGATATCACTGACAGATAACATCCATTCCGTAAGTGATGCAACGCGGTCAAATCTGTTGCGCAAAGAGACAAGCGCGTCATTTCCTGTTATACGCGTATCATAATTATGAATGCGTCCCTTTGTAATCTGAAGCTGTTCAGGCGCTTCGATGATTTCCAGAGAGCCCGCCGCGCTTAAGCTGACACTGCCTGAGCCGTATAATTCCATTGAAAATTCATTCCAGCCGTGCGCGCTTGCGGAAAGGTACTCAAGCGAGGTAAAATAAAAAATACCGTCCTCATGCGGATAAGTGCCTCTTAACTTTACCATCGGGAATTCTTTTGCGGTAATTATGATTGATTTTTCATTGTTTTTATTTTCAACAATTTCTACGTCAATATCAGATCCGTAATTTGAATGCGCTCTATAAATGTTTAAAATTATTAACGCAGATCCGTCAAGCGCCTGCCCTGCCTTCTCGGCCATTCCAACGCAGCCGCAGAATAAAACGGCAATAAAGACTGATATGTATATGAAAATTACTCCGCTGTTTTTAAGCTCTCTCATCTATTATTCCTTATCAGTAACTTAGTTTGAAACCAAACGAAGGTATTGGCATTGGTATTTCATAATTTGCCGAATCGCTGCCTGTTTCAATTTCACCGGTGTATTGATTAAATCTTGTGTTCCCCTGAGCTGTATAGAAAAACGCGAGCAGATTCTCTACCGCGAAATATAATTCCCATCTGGTTTTTCCGCTTGGATTGGATCCAAAGAATGAGAACTTTATATCCAGCGGCAGCGAAAGGGTAGTGCGGTTTGAATCGTCAAAAACGGATTCCCAGCTGTATCTTTCAATTATTTCAATATCGCCCGGATTATTTGGGTCATAAATTATTACCGGAATACTTTCCGGTCCGCTTGCTGTCCGCCTTGCCAATGGTACGCCGGAAGCAAGACCAAAACGCATATATATATTTATATTCTGAACAGGTTTGTAGTTGAACACAAGATTCAAATTGTGGAATCTGTGGAATGACGGGAAATACCACGAGTCTCCATGGTTTCCGCCCGATAATCCTCTTCCGCTGTTCGTTCCTCCCGGATCCTGGTATTGCGCCCAGTTAAATGAATATGAAAGCCATCCGTCCCAGAAACGCGATTGAACTTTATGAAGCATAACATCAATACCCCAGACTCTGCCTAAACCGTCAAACTGAGGATTGATGTTATAACCGAGAGCGTTATTCGCGTTTTCCAGCGTTATATACATACGATCAAAGATATATTTATAATAACCTTCGATGCTTAAACTTAAATTATCCTGAAAATCTAGCCTGAGTCCAAGAACTGACGTCCATGAACGGTTTGGTTTTACAGTATCAATCTGATAATCTTTTTCCGCCATATAAATATTATCATTAAATGATGAAAAGAAACCGGTCGCGAACGATACATTCATCGATTGAACTGCTCCAAGGTTTCTTAAAACATTGTATTCAACATTAAGTCTCGGATTAAATACAGGCGTACTACCTATGGAAAACCCGCTGCCGGTTAATTGAAAATGATCTACGCGTAAACCGAGTTCAGCAAAAAGTCTGTTTTCAAAATTAAATTCCGTAAGAGCGTAAGCTGATGTTGTAAATGAGTAATTCTCTGTGTCAGGTGAATAATGAATTTTTTTGCCGACAATGAATTCATTCAGATTAGAATAAAACTGGAGATTGGGATACGAGCTTATAATATTACTCTTTTCCGCCGCGGAGAGACTATTATAAAAATAATAATCAATCACATACTGATCGCCTGAAGATTTATTAAAGTTATATATTTCCTGTATTCCGGCTGAGAACAAAAAGCGCTGAGACAGTTCCCAGTCAAAATCCAGGCGCGCCTGCGCGTTAAATGAAAACTCGGATTGTTTTATATTTGAATAATTGAAGAATTTGTACTCGTTCTTGCCGGTTAAAAGGGAATAAAAATCAGTTACATTTTTATTATAGATGTCATTTGTCATTCCGCCGTCAATAGTTGTGTCTTCATATCCGATTCCGAAAATCAATTTATAAAGCATATCAGCGCGGGGATTCCATGAAAAAGATGTTGTTAAAAATCCTTGATAATTCGCGTAATCCATTTTCAATGATGTTTCGCTTTCCAATTTAGCGGTATTATTTTCATTTAAATAATCTACGCCCACACCGTCCATTCCCCAGAACAGTGTCGCAGAAAATTCAAGATCGTTAGTGAATCTGTAGTTTCCGGTAACTGTGGCTGTTCTGATATACGGCGCCTGATTTATATAATTTACTACTGCTAAATCGGGAAATACGCCTGAAAGACCCTGCGCGAGAGCGATTACGGGATCATAATAGGTTATACGCCCGTTAAATATAATGCCTCCCATTTGTAAAGGAAGCGATATATTAAAATTAGCCGCGCTTGTATTAATGCCAAGTTCATACATAGCATCTACAGGCGAAGGTCTTCTTGATGTTACTTCCAGGAGCCCTGAAATTGAGTGCCCGTAACGGGATGAAAAAACACCATGAGAAAGCTGCGCGCTTTGAACCATGCGGGGATCAAATATCGAAAAACCTCCGGCCCAAAAATAGGGGTTATTTATTGAAAAACCGTCCAAAGATGCGACCATGTCGCCGGGATAACCGCCTCTTATACTTGGCTGCGCGTTGAAAAAGCCTGAATAGTTAACGCCCGGAAGAAGTCTTATGGTGCTCATTACATCTTCAACAATGCCGATTTCGCCTGTTTGAGCGATATCTCTGGATGTGACAGCAATACTGCGCCCCGGTCTTGTATCGCTTACTCCCGGCATTCTCGCTTCGATTACAAGTTCGCTTCCGTAAAGTATGCCTAAAAGGTGTAAATCAACGGTAAAAAGACTGCCTGTCGGCGGAATTGTCAATGAACCTGTTTCATAACCGGGATATGACGCGTTTATTATAGTCGGTCTTCCGTCGAGTGCTTGTATTACAGCGCTTCCGTCTTCATTGCATATGTATTCCATCCCTTCTCTTGTTCGGATAATTGCTCCTTCAAGAGGAAGAGAAAGATCAGCGTCTCTTACGATTACTATAACATCACGCCCAAAAAGAGGTATAGAAAGAAAAAATAATAACATTACTGTTAATATTCTTTTATAATTTTTCTTCATATATTATCCCTATTCTATATAACTATATTAATTTTATTCAATTGGTCAATAGCTGAACGTTAAATTATTTGTTATATAAGTGAGCTTTTTCAAAAACTGAAGTTTTAATAAGCCTCAAGTGTCATCAGTAAAGGAAGCTTTCCATATCTGTCAGGATATTATCTAAAGATGAGAAACTGGTTTTTGTTTCAGGAAGGGAATTCAAAAAAAGCTTGCCGTAGCTCTTTTTTAAAAGCCTGCTGTCAAGAACAACGACAACTCCTCTGTCGGCGCTTCTTCGCATAAGCCTGCCGAATCCCTGCTTGAACTTCATGACAGCCTGCGGAAGCGAAAGTTTTAAAAAGGGATTTCCGCCTCTTTTTTCTACAGCTTCACGCCGCGCTTCGAGTATTGGGTCGCCAGGGGTGCGGAAAGGCAGGCGGCAGATAATTACAAGGCGAAGAGTGTCGCCGGGAGCGTCAACTCCTTCCCAGAAAGAATCTGTAGCGAAAAGGCAGGAACTTTCATCTGTTAGAAAGCTCTGTAAAAGGCGTGTTCGATCATCGTCTCCCTGCTTAAGACAGCGGATGCCAAGCGGCGTAAGCTCTGTTTTTGCCGCGCTGTGCGCGCTTGTTAACGACTGGTATGATGTGAATAATACAAGCGCTGAACCGCCTGATATCGCCGCAAGCCTGCTCGCGGCTGTATCGACAAACGCCTGATAACTCTCATCGTCAGGCGGCGGCGCGTCGGCAGGAGAGGCAAGCAAAACCGCGTCAGAATACGGAAAGGGAGAAGGGAAACAGCCGGAAAGCGGCGGCTTGTTTGCGATGCTGTTGATGCCGCACCTGCCTGCCCAGTACGAGAAATCATCATTAATCGCGAGCGTGGCGGATACGCAGACAACGGTTTTGTTAGGTGAAAATACGCTGTCCTTTAATATGGGCGCAAGGTCTAAAGGCGTTCTTGTAAAAACAGAAAAACTACGCAGATGATCGGTATTTTTTAACGAATGGATTTTTTCGATCCATAAAACGTCATTTTCATGTTTCCTGTATTTGCAGAATACATCGCAGGTCTCAGCCGCGTTTTCAAGCCGTCTGATTATCGCTTTTATTTCCCAGACAACAGGATCGCCTGCTTTTTCTTCGTTTAAGCTTTCTGTTATATCGCGGATCATTCCTGTTAAATTGAGAATATCGCGGCGAAGGTCTTTTAAATACGGAAACAGCGATTTTTTTAAAAACGATTCGTCAACAGAAGGAGAGAGCCTGTAAATATTTTCAAGGCCGCACATTTGAACGGCCCTGTCATCAAGTTCTTCCGCGGATGAGCGGATTTTTTGTATCGCGTCCGCCAGATTATCAAGCGGATCTTCGCTGGCTGAGAGCATTGCGCATAACCTGACAAGAAGCCCGTGTTTTTTTGCCCTTCGTTTATTATAGAGTCTTCCAAGCTGACGGAATAAGCCAGCGCGGCTGAAATCGGAGGAAAAAAATGAAGTAGCGGCGTTTTCTATTGTATGAGCTTCGTCTATTATCAGCCTTGAAAAAGGCGGAAGAATAACCGCGCTTTCATAACCCGCGCCGTTGTAACGCGCCGCTAAATCAGCGAACAGCAGGTGATGATTTACAACGATAATGTGCGCGCTGTTTGCCTCTTTGCGCAGAGAGAGAATAAAACATTGCTCTCTCCACTGACAGTGGTTCCCAAGACACAGATCAGATTCAGAGCAGACGCTCCCCCACACGGAATCAGAAGGCATAAAATCAAGTTCGGATTTTACGCCTGTTTTAGTTGAACGCGCCCATAGAGTAATTCGCTTTAATTCATCAAAGTCAAATTCAAAGATGGGCGGCTCCTGAAGCGTATCGTTAATACGCCTGAGGCATAAATAATTTCCCCTGCCTTTCATTAATACCGATTTAATTTTTACATCCCCCATGCCGGACGCTACAAGGGGAATATCTTTCTCATAAAGCTGCTGCTGAAGCGTTATTGTCGCGGTTGATATAATCACAGGTTTGTCAGCTGATTTTTTTTCGCCGCAGAGAGCGAAATGCACAGCCGGAAGAAGGTATGCGAATGATTTTCCTACGCCGGTTCCGGCTTCCGCCATTACAAGCGCGTCTTCGTTAAAGCCGCGGATGATTAAACTGAGAAGGTCTAACTGCGCCTGCCTTGGCTCATAAGACGGCAGCTTTTTTGCAACAGCGCCGCCTTCACATAGAGAAGAGATTATCAGATCGCTGTCAATTTTATTCACAGTTTATTGCAAGTAACGCTATAACCTTTGCGTCTCCTATAATGTTGTTTACAAGCGCGTATTCATTCGGCTGATGCAGTGTTTCGTCTGTCTTTGTCCAGACAGCGCAGTCAATTCCGATATTGCGAAGGCTTGCGGCCATTGTGCCGCCTCCGATGCCGACAGGGCGCGTTTTTATATTGTAAACAGCACCAGCGGCTTTAGTCAGCAGCCGCACAATGGGCGCGTTTACATCAGTCGGTTTTGACACCATCTTTTGAGGCAAAGTATAATTAACTGTTACGCGATATTTTTTTTCGATTTCGGTTTTTATTTTGTCAACTTCGGCTAAAATAACATCAGGACAATAGCGGGGAAGAACCCTCATGTCCATGTAAAAAACATCTTCGCCGGGGATGGTATTAATATTTGGGACATTGGCTTCTTTTTTTGTCGGCTGAAAAGTAGAGTAGTCAGGATCAAAAAGAGGATCTCTTTCGCTGAATTTGGAAGACAGTTCATTGTAAAGACGGACAGCAAGATCAGATCCCGCGATAAAAGCGTTCGCTCCCAAGTCCGGCATTGAAGCGTGAGCCTGTTTTCCGCTTGTAGCGAACCGCATCCACATGATATTTTTTTCAGCTATTTCTATATACTCCCCTTTAATATCGCCGCCGTCAGGAACAAGAACCATATCGCTTTTTTTAAATAACCCGCTGTGATTTTTTACAAGCCATTCAATGCCGTAAACAGATCCTACTTCCTCGTCCGAGGCAAACAGCAGTTTAATAGTGCGCTCAGGTTTTATTCCCAATTTTACAAAAGCCAAAGACGCCAGAATAGATGATACTATTCCCTGCTGATTGTCTTCCACTCCGCGCCCTGTTAATTTAATCCCTTGCGGGGAATCGGTTTTTACGCAAGTCCATGGATTGCTTTGCCATAATTTTTCTTCTCCGGGCGGAACAACATCCATATGGCTCAGCACCCAAAGACGGTTATCATTATTATTACCTTCAATAGTTGCGACAAGGTTAGGACGCACTTCGCCTTTCGCCCTTTTATCCGGCGCGTCATATCTTTCAATCTGCGTGATTTTATGTGAACGCAGCCAATTTTCAAGGAAAAGGCATTTATCAAGTTCTCCTTCTCCGCCTGATTCCGGCGAGACAGCAGGGTACATTGTAAGGCCTGTTTCAAGATTTATAACAATATCTGTTGATTCATCCAGCCAGTTAAAAATTTTTTCTTTCATATCACCTCCGTATTCCCTGATACACATTCCAGTTGGTTTTAATCAGTGTTTCTAAATCTGAATATTTCGCTTTCCAGCCAAGCAGTTCAAAAGCAAGAGCGCAGGAAGCTGTAAGTTTCGCAGGGTCTCCGCCCCGCCTGCCGGTAATTTTTGCAGGTATTGGCTTACCTGTAATTTTTCTGGATGACTCAAGCACCTGGTTAACGGAGAAACCGTTCCCGCTTCCCAGATTAACAGTAATGCTTTTATTATTTTTTATTATATAATTCAGCGCCATATAATGTCCCGCAGCAAGGTCGTTTACATGAATATAATCGCGGATGCAGGTGCCGTCTGGAGTATCGTAATCATTTCCAAAGACAGATATTTCATTTCTGACGCCGCAGGCAGTTTCCATAATTATCGGAAACAGATTCGCGGGGTTTTGTTCCAGTCCGTTGATGCGTCCCTTTACATCATAGCCTGCGGCGTTAAAATAGCGAAGGCACGCGTATCGGATATTTTTCAATTTGTCGTACCAGCCTAAAATACGCTCTATTTCTATCTTTGTAAAACCGTAAAAATTTTCAGGTATTGCCGGATGTTTCTCGTCAACAGGCGTATACTGAGGTTCACCGTAAACAGCGGCGCTTGAAGAAAAAACTATGTTTCTAACGCCCGCTTCACATGCGGCATTTAATATATTAATTGTCCCTGCGATATTGTTACTCGAATATTTTTCCGGTTTTAACATTGACTCGCCCGCGGCTTTGGACGCAGCAAGGTGAATGAGAGCGTCAAACGGGTTATTCGGATTGAGTAACATAGTACCCAATTTCATTGCGTTAACTAGAGAAGGGTAGTCATGAATGTCACCGTGAATAAAGGCGGCTTCTTTAAAAAGATTTTCGCGAAGTCCCGAGGATAAATTGTCAAAAACGACGCATTTATGCCCGTTATCCAGCAATTCCCTTGTCACATGGCTGCCGATATAACCGGCTCCGCCTATTATTAAAATATTCATGGGAGTATTATAGCAAGGCATGGATTAAGGGGAAAGAGGGAGATAGCTGTGAGAAATATTAGTACTTTAAATTTGAAATTGATTGATATCTTTTTATTATGATAACTTGCGGACATCTTTTTCCATCTGCGCCGCTATTTCTTCCCATTCGTGCGTTCTTGTTTCAATAGCCCTGACGCACTCAGAGAGTTTTTTCTTTACTTCCCTTGTTTTTCCGCCGTCTGAATATACATCCGGGAGCGCAAGCTCCACTTCCAGATAAGTCTTTTTTTTCTCCAGCTCTTCAAGTATTTTTAAGATTTCCGCTTCCTGTTTTTCCAGTTTTCGCATAACAGCCTGCTTTTGTTTTTCCGCGGCTCTTCTTTCCTCATTGCTGATTTCTGTTTTCTCATTGCCATTTCTTTCAAACCGGATATCCGGCTCCTCATTATTCATTCCCGATATCTCTTTGTCTGTTTTTTCTAAATAATAGGAATAGTTTCCGTAAAATAATTTCGCGTTAGCAGGAGATAAATCGCTTGCCGGAGTCAGTTCTAAAGTTTTGGTAGACAGCTCTTCCATAAATGAGCGGTCATGCGAGACAAAGATGATTGTGCCTGCGAATTTATTAAGAGCGTCAAGTAATATATCCTTTGAATACAGATCAAGGTGGTTTGTAGGCTCATCAAGAATAAGGAGATTCATCGGTTTTAAAAACATTTTTAATAATGCAAGGCGGCTTTTCTCGCCTCCTGACAGCACTGAAACGCTTTTGTATACATCGTCGCCGCGGAATAAAAAAGCGCCGAGCATGTCGCGTAACTTTGGAATCAGAGCGAATGGGGATTCATCCTCCATAAATTCAAGCACTGTTTTTTGGCTGTCCATCGCTTCTGATGCGTCCTGGGAAAAGTAGCCTGTTTTTATTCCTGTGCCGTACTTTACGCACCCTGAAAAATCATTGTCAACGCCTGCGATGATTCTTAATAGAGTTGATTTACCCGCTCCGTTTGGACCTGCGACAACTAAGCGCTCCCGGGCGTCAAGGCAAAGGCTGAAGTCCGAAAGAACATGCCGCTTTCCGTAGCTTTTCGCGATGCCTTCAAGAGTCAGCGCGATATTTCCCGAATGAGGCGGAGGCGGAAAACTAATATTAATTTTTTTAAATGATTCAGGTATTTCGATTCGTTCCATTTTTTCAAGGCGTTTAATTAATTCCTGAGCGAACGCGGCCTTGCTTGCCTTGTAACGGAACCTGCGGATGAGAGCTTCTGTTTTTACGATTTCTTCCTGTTGTTCCGCGTGCCGTTTTAAAAGGCTTTCAAGTTCTATCTTGCGTGTTTTTTCGTATGCGCTGTAGTTGCCCGCGTAGCGTTTTAAGCTTCCGTTAAAAAGTTCGTAAACTTCGTTTACGCTGACATCAAGAAAATACCTGTCGTGTGAAACTAATAAATATCCTCCCGTAAAATCATTGAGCCACTGTTCAAGCCACGCTCTTGCTTCTATATCAAGGTAATTTGTCGGTTCGTCAAGAAGAAGTATATCCGGTTTTTCAAGGAGCGTTTTGGCAAGGGCGATACGCATCTGCCAGCCGCCTGAGAACTCTGCGCAGTCACGATTGATATCATTTTTGGAAAAACCAAGGCCTGAAAGAACAGATGAAATTTCTCCTTCTCTCCTATAGTAGCCTGACTCTTCTATTTGTTCCTGCAGGTTGTGATGCTCTTCCAGCAAGGCTTGAGTTTGAGAGCCGTCGTTTTTCGCTTTTTCAAGAAGAGTTCCCGCTCTTTCCATGCGCTCCAATAAACTGTGCATAAAACTGAAAGCGGTCTCCGCTTCATCACGCAGACTTTTCCCAAAGTGGACAATTCCTGACTGCGGAAGATAAGATACGCGTGTATCTTTTTGCACGGAAAAATCGCCTGAATCGGCGTTTATTTTTCCCGCGATTATTTTCATTAAGGTGGATTTACCGCTGCCGTTAGCACCTGTTAAACATGAACGCGAACCTGCGGCTAAACGAAGAGAAACATCCTTTAGTAAATCCCTGTCTGCGAAACTAAGGTTTATCCGGGAAAATTGTACAAAGGACATTATTAATAAGGAGAATCTCTGTAAAAATACAGAACAGTAGGAGAGGCAGCCTGTCTTGTTACAATATTATTTTCAACAGCGAAAGACGGCACAGCCTCTAAGCGTAAACTTTGATCATCCAGAACATATGTAAAATAAATAATGTTATTTGCGCTTGTGTCTGTGAACTGCATTGAGAACGCTCCTGTATTGCTGCCTTCAAGAGAAGAGGCGATAAAGATATCCATTGAGATGCGTCCTGCTCCGTTAGCTTGATAGGGAATCAGCTGCGGAACAAGCAGTTCGTAACCGTTCCATACAAAATCGCCTGTTTGAAGGAATGTAATTGTTCCGTAATTAAGGCTCGCGAATACCGGCCCCAAATTATATATATCCATAAATTGATTTTCGCGTCTTGCTTCTTCCTGAAGAATAATATCGTCTACGGAATTTGAAAGAGAGTTAAAAACAATTGTCCGTCTTGCGCCGCCGTCTGAAAACTGAACTGCAAGCGTATTATTATTACGCAATACCATTTGGAGATTCGCGCCTTCGAAAACCCACGCGCGCTCTCCGTCGGGAATAATCCTCTCGTATGAAAACTGCCTTTCAATATCAGGAAGTATTATCCGCGCGATGCCTGTTTCATAACCCGGATCAAAACGGTAATTTCTTGCAAATTCAGCGATATTAATCCTGCGGGAATTAATCATCTGCAGGTAAGATTCTGACGACCATGTCCTTGATAAAACATTGTCCAGTTCGGGATCAGGTTCGCTTCCTCTCAAATTCGCTGTCTGCACTGATTCGTCATTCTGGTTGAATATTCTCAGTCTGTATGAAAAACAATAGCCGGTAACTCCGTCGTTTGTCATAACTCTGTACCATGCGCCGGGAAGAGGATCGCCCGTTGTGCTTATCGGCAGCACTCCGTTTACAAGGCTGAGTATTTTGATTATTTCCCCAAGCCTTAAACGATATACCTGCTGCGCGTTATTGTCGGGAGAACTGCGGATGGGAAGCCTGTCCTGCAGATTCTCGGCGTAAGCCATAGCGTATGGCGCAAACTCCTGCGCCCATTCAATTGCTTTTTTTTTGCTTCCTGCATATTCAAGCTGCGCGAGAGGTATTTCCAGTTTTAAATCCTTGTTCGCGTTATCGGGAACGCCTACTACCCAGATTTTCTCAATATTGGATTTAATATAAACAGGCAGCACTGTACCGGAATCAATCGGCGGATTATCGGTTGACCAAAGTAAAACTCCGTAACCCATTCTTGAACAGGAAGAAAAAACGAGCGCGGTTACAACTGCGAAAAATAAAATTACGCGGAATTTTTTTATTAACATAATTTTTGCGTTTACAGCGAATACACAAAACAACACGAATCTCCTTATTTAAAACAGGTTAATAAATTCGTGTTGTTTGTGTTGTTCGTGGTAAAAAAATGAAATGTTTACTCGACGACCGCGACAATATCAGCCATTTTCAGAAGCAGGTGTTCTTCGCCGTCAATTTTTATCTGGGTTCCGGCATATTTATCATACATTACCTTGTCGCCGGCTTTTACTGTGATTGGATCCTTTTCTGTACCTGGTCCTACTGCTACAACCTTTCCCTGCTGGGTTTTTTCCTGCGCTGTATCGGGAATAATGATTCCGCCTGCGGTTTTCGCTTCATTTTTTTCCAGTTTGACCATGACTCGGTCTGCCAAGGGCCTAACTTGCATCTTTTATCCTCCGTAAAGTGATTTTTTATTTAGTTTAATATAATAGAATCGTCTTTTTCAGTCAAGCACTAATAAAACCTGTCAAGTTCCATCCGGGCTGAATGATTATCAGGATCCATGTTTACCGCGTGCTGAAGGCAGCGGCGCGCGTCGTTAGGGCGGTTAAGCGCGGAGAAGCATCTTGCCATATAAACATTTATCCGCGAAATATTTTTGGGATTATCAGTCATTTCCGCCGCAGTTTCATAATGTTCCAAAGCGCGGGAAGGAGAGCGAAGCGCTTCGTGGATTCGGCCAAGATTCGCGTATAGCGTCCAGTCCGTTTCCTGCGAAGGAATTGAATGGAGCGAATGTTCTGCCCAGTCAAGATATCCTTCATTCATATATTGAATTGCTTTGTAAGAGCTAATCCACGCGGATGTCATTTCAAGCTGATCTATCCGGTTAAAAAGTATTTGCGCTTCATCAAAGCGCCTTTGGAAAAAGAAATACCATGCCGCCCATTTATACAGGTCTTCGTTTTTTTCATGCCTGTCCAGTAAAAGCCATGTTTCAGCGAGCTGGCGGCCGGGATTTTGCCCCTGCGCGTATCGTTTACAAATCTCAAGATCGATATATGGGTAATCAGAAGGCGGCAGCTGAATATTGTTCTGTAATAGATCAAGCGCCTCCGAGTAATCAAAAAACCTGCTGTAAAGAATTAATCCGTATTGATTCGCTATTAACGGTAAACCGAATAAATTAACAAAAGCGTTTGCTTTTGCCATTCTATCAAGATAGGAGAAAGCAGTATTTTGATCTTCTGCTGTTACAGCCAAATTATAAAGACTGCCCTCATTTGAATTAATTTTCCAGATTGCGGACGCGGCTTCTTTGAATCCCGCAAGATACAGCGCGTCGGACTGACGGATCATCGCAGTCTGTGCTTCGTCTTTTAAACCTAAGGCTTCGGCTTTTTCGCTTAAATGAGAAAAAATCTCCGCGCTTCGCAGAAGGTCGCCGAAGTCATAATAATATTCAGCCGCAAAACGCATTGTGCTTAAAGAAGGAGAGTTAAGCAAAGTTTGAATATCAGCGAACGCACCTGTAAAATCCCTTCTTAATGTTTTTAAAATTACAAGATTCTGAAAAATTGCCTGCTCATCATCGGAAAAAAAGTTTTCTTTTGTTTGTAAAGATGTGACAGAAAGAAGATCAGAGGGTACTGCTTCGGCTCTTTGCGGGTTTCTTAAATCACCAAGAATAACATGAACCGCAAGACGCATATTATTAAAACCAGAATCCGTAAAAGACGAAAGCAGGGAGCGAAGAGATTCTTCTGTTTCTCTGTTTATTGCGGAATTTTTAATTAACGCTGAAGCCGCGACTGCGGTTATCGGCTGAGAGGACGGATACGCTTTGAGCGCGTTGTCGATTGATCTGCGGTAATTTGAGACAGAAGACTGGTGAATACCGGCAAGAGCTCTTCTGCGCTTTAGAATTGAAAGCCATGATTCAACAGAAACCGCTTTTTTTTCAAGGCTGTCAAGCTCGCTGTTAAGATGATCAAATTCTCTTTCTGTAAAGAACAGGGATTCAAAAGCGGCGTCCCAATCCTGAAGGATATAGCGGAAATTTTCATTCTGCTTGTCAGCTGCCGGTTTCTCTGAAAAATAAAAAAAAATAAATACCCCGCCCGCAAGCAATAAAAGAATAAAGCCCGCAATCAGCGTTATGCGCAATTGCCGCGCGGTTTTGTTCATACGGATTCTGTCCCGCGCTGTTTTTCATTTTCCGATTGCAGTGTTTTTCTGATGCTGTCAAGAACGCCGTTTATAAATTTATACGAATCGTCAGTGCCGTATTCCCTGCAAATGCCGATGGCCTCGTCAATTACAATTGAGGGAGATATATCTGTTTGAAAAATCAGGGAAAAAACTGACATGCGCAGAACTGCGAGGTCTACGCGGTTTACGCGCGATATATCCCAATTATCAAGATGATCTTTTATAGTTTTATCGACTGCCGCGATATTCTCAATTGTTCCCGCAATCAGAATTTTTGAAAATGCCGTTATAGAGTCATCAAGATTTTTCTTCTTTTCTTCTTCAAGCCACGAAAAGTTTACAAGTTCTTCTATTGCTACAGGATAAAACGCCTTCCCTGACTCTTTCTCACAGTTCGATTCCCAGAAATATAAAGCTTGAAAAGCAAGGATACGGCCTTTACGCCTTGACCTTACCATCTAATATTACTTTCGTACACTGTAAATGTTCTGTTGTTCGCCCTCAGTTCCGTAATTAATTCCGCGCTTGCCTGATTTGTTACTGTTGTCTGCCTCGCCTCCAGCATCAGCTGCCCAATGTATTCTCTGACAGTTACTCTTGTGCCAAGCTGATATACATCAGTGAGTTCAAGCAGTTTGGCGGCGTGATTTTCCGTCACTTTAATAATCTGAAAACCCTGTAAGCCTTCTATTAATTGTGATACCTGCCCCTGCCTTAAATTGAACGCGACATCCATAAATGCCTGCCCAAGATAATTTCTCGCTTCCTGAGTTCTCGGTATATACCCGGCGTCTGCCGCCTGAAAGCCTGAGTTCGGCGCTGCGCCGCGCTGAACAACCGCGTCAAATGTCGCAGGGTTATTATTTATTTCCCTGACAAGCTGATCCGCAAGAGTTCTTGCTCTTGTCCGCGCAGCCGCGTCCGCTCCGTAGGGAACCTGTATCATTGTAATGCGGATCGTTTCCGGGCGCATAAGGCTGCTTCTTAAAAGATTATATTCCGTAAGAATTTCCGCGTCAGTCGGCGCTCTGACAGAATTAAGTAAATCGCTTTTTTTATGTAAAAGATATTTTTGAGTGAGTAATTGCTTCCTAAGAGCTTCTCTGAAAGCGTTTACTTCAAGTCCAAAATCGTTCATAACAGCCTGCGCGTATTCAGCGTCTGTCGGCTGGCGGCCAATCTGCTGCGCCAGTTGATTGCGCAGCGCTGTAACCTGCTGGGTCACTTCATTGTCAGAAATAAGAACCCTGTCGCGTTCTGCGGCCTGTATAACAAGCCGTTCATTAATCATAACGTCAAGCACCTGAAGCCGCTCTGCTTGTGTTAAAGTGCGTCCGGCGGATTGTTCAAACCGCAGCACTTCTGTCCGAAGCTGTCCTACTGTAATCGCTTCTGTTCTGATAAGGTTTACTGTCGCCGCTGGCTGTAATAAATTCGACTGAGAAAACACGCTGAACGCTGTTAAAAGACCTATTAAAACAAAAATAAATCGTTTCATAATCTCCCCTTACCTTTAATATAACACAAAATAAACAAAAACAGCTAGTGTTTAGTTACTATTCTAATACCGCCCTAATCCTTCTTACTCCGGCTGAGGAAGATTGCTCTTTTTGAATGATGAATTTCCCCAATACTCCGGTACGCTCAACATGAGGGCCGCCGCAGACTTCCTTCGCGAAATAATCATGCTGCGAATTGCCGATCGTGTAAACCTTAACAGTTGTTTCGTATTTTTCTCCGAAAAGAGCGATAGCTCCGCTTTTTTTCGCGTCTTCAATACCCATTGTCTCCATGGAAACGGGAAGGTCTTTTTTTATCTGGCTGTTTACTATTTCTTCAACGGCTTTTATTTGATCTGGAGTCATGGGCGCATCATGAGTAAAGTCAAAGCGAAGCCGCTCCGCTGTAATATTGCTGCCTTTCTGCGCCGCATGTCCGCCCAATGTCATCCGCAGAGCCTGATGAAGCAGATGGGTTGCGGTATGGTACTTAACAGCCATTTCCCCCTGATCGCCAAGCCCTCCTTTAAACGCCTGTCCGCTTTGGGAGCGGGATAACTCCTGATGTTTTTTAAAAGCTTCGTCAAATTCATCCCTGTTAACAGTCATTCCCGATTCTGAGGCAAGCTCTTCAGTTAATTCAATTGGAAAGCCGTATGTGTCGTAGAGTTTAAAGGCAAGACGCCCGGACATGATTTTTCGCGGGTCTTTTAATAAATTAGGAAGCAGTTTCTCAAACTCATGTTCGCCTTTTTGCAGTGTTTCCATGAACTTTGCTTCTTCTTTGTCGAGCTCATTTTTAATAAAGCCGTTTTTTTCTTCAAGCTCTGGGTAAGACCCTTTAAACAGTTGAATAACGATATCGGCAATTAAAGAGAGTTTAATGGCCACGCTTTTTTCCGGCTCATTGTTTCCTTCGGTATCAGTTTGATTTTTTGACAATAGCTTGCGTCCGTGCCGCACAGCGCGGCGGATAAGCCGCCTAAGTACATAACCCGCTCCAACATTTGAAGGACTGACAGCCTTTGGGTCGCCGAGTATAAAAACAGCTGAACGAACATGATCCGCGATTATCCGAATTGATTTATCTGTATCATTAATCCCATGTTTTTTATCCCCGGAATATTTGCATCCGCCCGCTTTTTCAATCGCGTTAATTATCGCTGAAAAAATATCAGTATCATAAACGCTGGATTTTTCGTTTAACACTGTTATGGTTCTTTCGATACCCATTCCTGTATCAACACATTTTCGTTTAAGCTGTTCATAACTTCCGTCCGCGTCTTTGTTGTACTGCATAAAAACGTCATTCCATATTTCAAGCCATTTTCCGCAGGAACAGCCTGGTTTACAATCGGAACCGCAAAAGGCGTCTCCCATGTAATAAAACATTTCTGTATCAGGTCCGCATGGGCCTGTGGTTCCCGCAGGGCCCCACCAGTTATCTTCGCGCGGAAGATATGAAATACGGTTTATTCCCAGACTTTTCCAGACTGCGGCGGACTCTTCATCTTTTGGTATATTTCCTTCGCCTTCAAAAACTGTTACTCCTAATTTATCCAAAGGGATATTCAGCCACTGCGGCGATGTTAAAAACTCGAAACTCATTTTAATAGCTTCTTCTTTAAAGTAATCCCCAAGCGACCAGTTGCCGAGCATCTCAAAAAATGTAAGATGGCTTTCATCTCCGACGCTGTCAATATCGCCTGTACGGATACACCTTTGAAAATTCACAAGCCTTTTGCCGGCCGGATGTTCTTCTCCTAATAAATATGGAACCAGCGGATGCATTCCGGCGGTTGTAAAAAGAACAGTCGGATCATTTTCCGGCAGAAGAGATTTACCCAGTATTTGCGCATGACCTTTTGATATAAAAAAATTAATATATTTACCGCGAAGTTCATCAGCTGTTAATTGGTTCATGCTGGTACATTAACATATAGAGACGGGAGTGGGAAGAGAGAAATCTTTATTAGAGATATTACCAGAAAAGCGTAAGTAAAATAATATTGATTAATATGTACTAATACCGCATAATTTATAGTTATGAAAAAGTTAAATCTGTTGTTTTTGGTAATTCTTATATTTTCCGGGTGCGCTACCAATCCCATTACAGGGAAAAGCACGATGGCTTTTGTCGGCAATAACGAACTTTTTGCCATGTCATTTTCGCAATACACCGAATTTAAGAATGATAATGTTGTAGTAACAGGCACTCCCGAAGCGGAAATGATTCAGCGTGTAGGAACCAGGCTTGTTGCCGCCGCCAATAAATGGGTTGCAGCTGAAGGAGACCCAAATTATTTCAGGGATTACCGGTGGGAATTTACCCTTGTCCAGGACGATACGCTGAATGCCTGGTGTATGCCGGGCGGTAAAGTTGTATTTTA